>Ga0123352_10001326_pt1 | contig 32529 bp, 23 predicted proteins | sample TergutLab28metaG_FD_89700 | JGI IMG/M metagenome (GOLD analysis project Ga0123352, IMG submission 89700) | Labiotermes labralis P1 segment gut microbial communities from Petit-Saut dam, French Guiana - Lab288 P1 | ecosystem: Host-associated > Arthropoda: Insects > Digestive system > Gut ...
GGGTACCGGGTCTTTCCCGGGGGTAAAGTGCGGCCGGGGCGTGCTGCTGACCACTCACCCCCTTCTAGTGCCGCGGTCATGGAAGAGTAGAGCTATACCTCTACCCACTCTCTGGGCCACACCAGGCCTGTAACGGGAACACACACACTCTAAGCTCTACAGAAGTAATGTAAACTTCTGCCAAGTTCATAACACTACCAGTAATGCCAGGAGCGATTCTTGTTTCATAAAAGTAATCCTATTTACGTCAGGTCCGTTACATCCCAAGTTACCATGTATGTTGTGATCCTCGTTCCTTAAGATATTGCTCAAGTACGGGGTAATTAATTCTGCAAGCCTGGAATCTTCTCGTAACGACTGAATACTCGTTCAGAGTAGCCAATCTGTTCAAGAACAGTGGCCACACACACACACACACACACACACACACACACATATGTGTGTGTGTGTATATATATATATTACTTACTTATTTACTTACTCCATGGAGCAAGTCCTTCTTGAGAAGCTCACCGGTTTTCGGCTAGTCAAGAAATTCCCCGCATTGTATGGAACCCGAAGGTTTATTACCGAATTCACAAGTGCTCGCCATCCGTTCCTATTCTCAGCCAGCTCGATCCGGTCCATACCCCCACATCCCACTTCCTGGAGATATATCTTAATATTATTCTCCCATACATGCCTGGATCTTCCAAGTGGTCTCTTTCCCTCAGGTTTCCCCACCAAAACCCTATACGCTCCTCTTCTCTCCATTATACGTGCTACATGCTCCGCCCATCTGATTCTTCTTGATATGATCATCCGAATAATATTTGGTGAGGAGTACACATCACTAAGCTCTTCATTATGTAGCTTTCTCCACTCCCCTATTACCGAGTCCCTCTTAGGCCCAAACACCCTACTCAGCATCCTATTCTCAAACACCCTCAGCCTACATTCCTCCTTCAATGTGAATGACCAAGTTCTACACCCATACAACGCAACCGGCAAAATTATAGTTATGTATTATTTAATCTTTATATATTTGAACAGCAAACAGGAAGACAAACGATTCCGCACCGAATGACAGCAAACATTCCCTGACTTCAATCTGCTCCTAATTTATTTCAGAATAGAATTTTATTTGTTAAAATTGTTCCCAAATATTTGAAGGCTTCCACCCTTTCAAAGGAAATAAAAAATCAATCTTTATATTGTGACTTTGTCCTGTATTCTCAACTCGAGTCATGGCCATGTACTTAGTCTTATCAGCATTTACTTCTTGTTCATTCTCCTTACTAACAACTACTAAAGCTTTTGCTGTTTTCTTTATAATATGCACGCCTCATTCCAATACATTAATATCATCAGGATAAACAAGAAACTGATGTATACCATCTAAATTCAATCCATCCTGCTTTGTCCTGAACCCTCCGAATGGCGTAATGTAAAGCAAAGTTGAAAAGTAATGGCGATAAAGCATCTCCTTGTTTCAAACCATTCTTAATGGGAAACGTGTCAGACAAATTCTTGCCTACCGGGACTCTGTTATACGTTTCATTCAGACACATTTTTATTAGCATTACCAGTTTCATGGGCATGTCAAACTGAATGAGATTATTATACAAGACATAATTCCTAAATGAATCATAAGCTTTCATGCAGTCTATAAACAGCTAATGCACTGCTTCATTCTATTCTCATTTCTTCTCAAGTATTTGACGAATGCGGAATATATGATCAGTAGTTGACCTGTTGCGTCGAAATCCACATTGATGATCCCCAATAATTTCCTCTGCATATGGAGTACACTTTGAAAGCAGGATGTTGGACAAATTTTGTTCGTAGTAGTTAAAAATGATATGCCCCTATAATTACTACAATCTGTTCTATCGCCCTTCTTATAGATAGGTAAAATGATCGACTACCTCCACTTCTAAGGCAATGCCTCTTTATTCCAAATAAAAATAAGAGGCTTATGAATCTCATAGCGAATTGTTCTACCTCTGCCTTAATCAATTCTCCTGCGATCTGATCAATACCTGGTGATTTGTGACTTCTTAGGTTTCAATAGCCAACTCAACATCAAAGGCACTCGGCTCAGGCACTATTTGTTCTGCTGTGAGTGTTACTGTCTGCCTAACATCGTTTACCCAATGTACTTTCAATATATGACAGAAATATTTCCTCAACCTAGCCAAAATATTGTGGGAGTCTGAAAAAATCACCCTTCTTATTCTTTATTATATTACTTCTAATCCGGTAACTCTTCTTAAAGTCACTGATGCCCCTATACAAATCCCAATATTTTTGTTATCTGACTGTTTAAAGTTCCTGAATTTTAGTTCTCCTGTTTTCCTTCTTTTTTTCTTGAAATGTCTGCTAGCTTCAAGTCTTACATTGTTTAAATTATCTACATTTCTTTAGTTTGGATCCTGTACCCACTGTATTTTAGCCTGCTTCCTTTGAACCAAAAAACCAAAACATTCTTCACCGAATCACGGTTTCTGCTTCTTCAATTCGTGCAGACCTAGACTCTCTGTAGCTGAGGTTTTGATATTCTCTTTAATGTTTTCCCAAACCGTATTTATGTCCTCACTATCATTTAAGTTCTTCAAAGCTGCAAACCTGTTTGAAATCTGAATATGATACTGTTTCCTAACTTCCAGCTAATTTAACTTCAGGGGTTAAATCTTTCCCCATCAAAATTCTGAGTTGCTTATTTACTTACTGCCATATTTCCATAACTTTTCAACCACTAGATAGTGATCAGTATCACAGTCAGCTTCCCTGAAACTTTGTACATCTCGTACACTCGAACGCCATCTCCTATCTATCAATATATGAAAAATCTGGTTGTTTGTCTTCCCATCAGGAGAGGTCCAGGTATACTTATAAATGTTTTGGTGCGGGAATATCGTGCTTTTAATATATATATATATATATATATATATATATATATGTATTACAATGCCCGATAGAGCGCCACCGTCTTTTCACAGCAGTGTGTGGAGTTATTACAATGTCGCAATAATAATATAATTCCATTCCGTCTAAAGGCAACTTTGTTATTAAAGGTCAAAACAGTTACATGTTTCGGCCAGCTAAAGGAGCCACCATCAGGGCGCAATATAAACAAAATAAAAAATGAAGCGTCACTGCTGCACTCTATAACTCGAGCCGTGAAACTGTAGATGAAGTAGCACTAATATAAAACAGGTAAAAGGTTTTGTAGCTCGCATGTAAAAAGATACACTATACAATAATTATACGAACAGGCAATTAACTTTAACCGCATATTACGTAAAATAAAATCGTAATATTTCCAGTAATTAAAATGAGGGAGTTGTAGGAAATTTTTGGAGGAGACAGCATGTACGGGATTGTTTAGAAACTTGTGTATCTGACTCAATAGTAGTGAATTAGTTCGCAGTTAAATATGCTTAAAATTTGTTGTTATCATTTAATTACTTGTTAATATGCTTGCATACAGGAACTGAATAACATTTTGTATTCATTAAAGACAATTATTTGTTAATGTGCGGATATAAAAATAGTAATAACAGTAATAAATGCCAAAAACTGCGAATGAAGCCGTATTTTTTTTAATCAAAATAAACAAAATTGTTTTGAAGAATGGAGGTCAGAAGGGGCCATTACGACTACCCATTCAAGGAAGTTTTTAATTTGATGGCGTAAGATGAACAGATGTCTGGAATATTAAACTGAGAAAACTGTGTTCATCATAAACGCTTGAAGAAAGAAGTTTGGAGAATGGAGAGGAAGCTCAGTGTCGAATCTTTAGCGCAGCCCTCATCCCCACCTGTAACTGTATTTAAATATAAGCGGCAGTGCAACACCAACCCACCTGACTTCATAAAAAGGAAGTTCCTATTCACATCGAGTCCCAAAACAGGGAGTGTAATGGAGTACAATGGTAATTTGGATGCTTTAATAATAGACGAAAGTGGTGACGGACGTAAATATGTATGCCAGACAAATAAAGAGTACTTAATAAATTTCGTGCAGAGAACGATTTTCGCATGATGGACACAGGTTTGTAGGTTTCGTGAAGGAAAATAAGTGCAGAAGGCGTAACAACTCCTGAACTACAGAATAAACAGGTTATATTGAAACTTATTCTTGTGATGTTGCATGCTTAACCATGCACCCATCGAAGAAATCAATCATAAAAGCCTAACAGCGTATATATAAGTTGTGTAACTAAAACCATTTACTGCTACCCAATAATATTTCGGAGTTTTATATAATCATTTTCAGAGAGACTTTTAAAGGAAACACACACATCAAACACAGACACCAGACACAAAAATGTACATCACTAAGTTTAAAATAGCTGCAGTTCTAGGGCAATATACACATTTGTATAAAAGTATGTACATTCATTCATATAAGTTTTTCTGTTTGTTCTTTCCTCATTTGTTCCCCTCCATTCTGTTTTATCCTCGTATAGCGTATATACTAAGTTAAAAAAATTAATTAGAGTCGCCATGTTTTCAATTAATGCATATCCCTCTAACACAAACAGTGTACTACACGTTATGTGCCACTTGGATCAAATTTAAGAAATAATTCTGCCACATATTTTAATGACTGGCATTGTGTCCTTCTCAGAATAAACAGCGATTTTTTCCCCTCCACGATACTAAGAGCTTTTGTAATGAAGGTACAGTGTTCTTTCTGTGGGTTAGGTAATGCATTTTTAGGCTCCACAGGGATAAGAAAAGAGACTTCTGTCTTGTGCAGTAAATGGGACAGGCGTCAATCTTGCAGGCTGATACTGCCACGAAAACGAGGTGCTCACTTCGAACAGATAGGTGCCTGGTGTGAAGAGATGCAGCCGAAGGACGCCTACAAAATTCGTTACAAAGCGCCATCAAAGAGAAAGACTTGCGCCTCTGCAACATGGATCTCGCTCAAGCCATCCTACATAAGGCCGCTTCTTTCCTCTGGAGTCATTTCACACACAGAATGCGTAAGAATAAAACTCGATGTGCTGCAGATTGACTTTGGGTCTATAAACAAGTCAGAAAACATACGTTATAACAGTTACAGTTAGTTTAAGTTTTATGAAGTGTTAAAGTTATATGTTGGATGGATAGGATGGATTTGTATAGCAGCTTAGAGGGATAGAGAGATTGAGAGATAGAGAGAGAGAGAGAGAGAGAAGACCAGTAAGACGCGACGAGATTGTGCTAGTTGCGATGAGGGACCAGCGTTACGTAAGTGAGCCAATAGAAACAAAGTATTCAAAATTTTGACTGTTGATTCTATTAGGGAGTAGTGGGATTTAACAGTTAGCCAGTTGGGAAGAGTAAGAATATTAAACGAGGAATGGATTTGAAGTGTGCGAGTTTCACATCTTAACGTAAGCGAATAGTCTGTTTTCTACCCAGGATGTAATAAGTCGTGTTTAAATTACACCGAGGCTAACAGTGCACAGATTTCCAACGGTGTCTCCATACACGCAGACATCTGTGAACTTTAATAATCTGGTGATATAATACAAAGAATATTTTATGGTGTAGAGTTATTTATTCCCGTTTTGCCACTTAGAACACTTAGATTCCCTGAGATTAGGACATGCGAAACGACTGATGAGCTGTGTCGAGTTATAACGTTTAGCGTAAGTACCTATTCTAGTGCGTTGGCTACTCTAAAAACATCATAATCCAGATAGTTTATGTTTTATAAGTACCCAAGAAGAAATGTAACATATGTACAGAAATCAGTGTGTGTAGAGCATAAATCCGGATTATCAGGCGAGGAAAATAAAAGTGTATTTTTGCAATAAGGGGGGCCGATAACGCCGTCCTGTCGTAATGGCAAATACTCGGACAATTTATAGTAAAACATTTCAGCAACAAATTTAATTTAAAAGTGTTCAAACGTTCTCGAGTTGTTACATGCATACAGACAGACAGACAGACAGAAGAACAGACGGGTTGGCGGGCCGGCAGACGAAGGTAAGGAAAGAGCGAGTTTAATAGGCGCTCGGAATAAATGCAAGGGTCCAAATAGAACATAAATAAGGGCAAATAATTCTGAATTAGGTACATCATGCTAGATGGTGCTCGTTATGGCTATCGATCGAAGCTCAAGAAAAAGGAATAGAAAGTACAGAGAGTCTTACTCTTCTGTTTTACAGTTTTATGTAAAACAGGTTTACATTGAAAATGTATGGTACGTTGGGGCTATTCCGACCGTGGGGTTGTTGTGATCAAGAAAAGTAACGTGGTAACTGCATAGACGCTGTGTGCAATAGTCACGATTCTCACGCAAATAGAGAGGCATTTGTCTCTTTCTTTCACGTGCTGGATTTTTATTGTTTTGTTATTACAAGAAACACAAATGGGCGGTCCGAATTTTTCATTACGTAATGTTGCACGTCCTGTGTATTCGCTACAGAATAAAGTGTGGCAATTATATATTAAGAAATAACAACTGAATTAATAAATATAAAAACCGACTTTTAAGTGTCGCGTGTAAACAAGGAACGCAGTTCATACTCATCATAACACAGACAGCACTATTTTTTGTTTTACTTCTACTTCACTGGCATTTCCGGACCACTGCCAAAACCTCACGATCAGCACAAGCAGTTTTTCTTCTTACTTTCTAAGTGTCACCATCTGTTGCAGGTGGTCAAAATGTACAAAAGAGAGAATACCATTCCAAAATGGCCTGAAGAGTAGACATAAACGGCCGTGAGGGGCTTAATATATACAAACTCAGGTATTTGAAAAGTTGTTGTTATCTTCAACATGCCGCACACAAAGCTTCAAACTCGAATTGCGAGAGTCCGTCTTAGATATGGAATAGAGGCGTGTAAAGTTATCAGTCCGACAAAGTTAGGAGGTCCCTACTGTACTGCTTGCTGCAATTAAGTGTTGATAATCTAGCCGAATGGTGACGTCCACAAACAGAGGCTTTGGTCCGACTCCAGTGCAAACGTGCAGACCTACTTACATTTTTGCGGTAAGGCTAGCGTTCAGTGTCCGTGGAATAACACTAGCGAATTGTCAAGCGTGGGCAAGTTCATTAATTTTAGGTAGCAAAGACCTTAGTTAAATCCCAGGACGAATGAACGACCCTCTCAAGTAAGGTCTGCTGCAGGCTGAAGACGTGTTTTACCAGATTTAATGTAAATTGTTGAGAAAGCTCGGATTCAGTGGCAAAAATTAAGCAACAAATGATACAGACGAAACACCTTTACTTTTGAGCAACAAATACCGAATACAGTAAGCAGAATGAGAAGAAGCTCTCAGTGTGATAAGGATGTTGAGAGTTGTTGATTGACTATTTTAGCGCCACTCTATTTTATGTCCAGTCATTCGCTATATTGAAAGGTGCTAGGTGCACAGAAATATGCAAAGATTACTTGCCAGTTGAATATGTAGAGCACATTTCAGACTCCGGTCTTATCAACGAAGACTGCATTAAAAGGTGACTTCACACTTCCACAAACACAGAAAATAAACATACTGCTGGATTATCTGGAACTCCAGCTATAGGCAGTAGTTTCCGAATCATCTCACCATCTTCTATTGTCTCAATATCAGAAATCATTCCATGTCCAGTACAATAAATACTTAAAATACATACACGACGTAGAAAACAGCTGCAGGCCGTCTCCTGACTTGACAGGAGAATATTAAGGACATTTATGAGAAAAGAAGACTCGAAATGGAAAGAGAACAGAATCCAAACGAGCGAAACAGAAAGGACATGGTGAAAAGGCGCAGGATTTTTTGTGGACGATTTCAATTCTGACTTAAAAGAAAACGAAGATTTGGAAGATGATGAAAATGATCCTTTTGGGTTTTGTGGAGTAAAGTGGGCCCAGCCTGCCAGCACATGTGCTTGGGATAAGTGTCAGATATGTGTAGGAGGAAAAGGCCGCAAGCAGTTCATCTGTGGATGATGTCTATGATCGGAATTTTCCTTTCCTTGCAATCGCAGTTGCTCCATCCTTTAGTTGTGATGCAAATACGACATTTGATCTTTTATCTGTAATTGTGTAAAACGATAAATTCTAAAAACTCGTACTGTTGATTAATCTTACATACAGATGTCCCTTACAATGTTTCAAAAATTAATAAATATCAGTATTAGAAAGGGTTGTCTGTGCTTGAAGTTCAAACGATTGCAACAGTCCTGTCTTACCTTAGGCATAAGACTATATACGTATATATATATATATATATATATGGTGTACACCCATACGCATACATATAATTTTATCTGCAGGATTTGAGCCCTTTCCAGCATTTCTGAGATCGAATGCACATTGAAGTCTGTCAGACAAATTCCAGACTTTTTAAGGATTATAATGCGCCCGTCTTCCTGGCTGAAGTGACTATGTTCCTCCGTAATATTTAAGTCCACTTATGAAGACCAAAGTGCGATGCTGTACGGGGATAGCAATGTGAATTTATTTTACAGTCCAATTATTAGGTTCTTGAAGCCGGTCGCGGTGACCCTTTCAAGGTCCTGTAATGAAGCCGAACCAGTGCGCAACAGAGCAGACCAACCACGAACTTCGTAAGGAAATTATAAGCCTACTGCTTTAACAAGCCGCGAAAGTGGAAGCTACGATTTATTAGGACTGGCACATGCGACCAGGAGAAAAAGTAAAAAATTCGCGGTAAGTCAAAAATTTTAACTCCGTACATAGTTAGATATTCAATACTCATAACAAGGCAAAGAATCAAGACACAAGATAAGTATTCTATGACCATATTGTAACACCGTATTTCTATACTGTGTTGCAAATATAACATTAGTGTTAGTGAGAAAGATATTATAGGATCAGCAGGCAGAAATCCTAAAGCGTACGTTAATAAAGTACACAGTTGTAAGTCCAACATAATTAGCATCATCATTGTCGCTGCAGTTGCAACAACAACAACAACAACTACTACTACTACTACTACTACTACTACTACTAATAATAATAATACCACCACTAGTTCCATTTTTCGGCAAATAATTCAAGCACAGATTCGTTATGCGTTAAATTTATTTGCTATTCATACCAAATTACCATCTTCGCCTTACTTAGAATTATAGACTCGCCATTAATGTTTACATAATACACTCGCAGGGTTATGTTTATGTTTTATTCCCACGATGAATTTTAGTTGTTAATTAGCTGATGCCACCAATTTGAAGGCTAATGGTAATGATCGCCAGGTGGCGATCTTAATATTTACATTTAAAATGTTACCTTAACAAAATTTTCAACTTTTTACACCACATAATGGCGTATAACATTTCAGGATCTAAGAATGAACGGCGGTAATGCTCACAAGTTCACGTGTTCACCACGCATTTATTATTAACGGTATTTACTTTCTTGATCACTCCATGGAGCATGGTCCTTCTTAAGAAGCTCACCGTTTCTCAGCCAGTCAAGAAATTCCTCGCATTTTATGGGAACCGAAGGTTCATTCCCGCATTCACAAGTGCTCGCCACCCGTCCCTACTCTGAGCCAGCTCGATCCAGTCCATACCCCCACATCGCAGTTCCTGGAGTTACATATTAATATTATTCTCCCCATACACCTGGGTCTCCCAAGCGGTCTATTTTTCTCAGGCTTTCCCATCAAAACCCTGTATATGCCTCTCCTCTCCCTCATATGTGCTATATGCCCCGCCCACCTCACTCATCTTGATTTGATCACCCGAATAATATTTGGTGAGTAGTAAACATCACTAAGCTCCTCATTATGTACTTTTCTCCACTCCCCTATTACCTAGTCTCTCTTAGAACCAATACCGTCCTCCGCACCTTATTCTAAAACACCCTCAGCCTACATTCCTCCCTCAATGTAAGCAACCAAGTTCCACACCCATACAAAACAACAGGCAAGATTAGAGTTATATATATATATATCTTAATCTTCATATTTTTGGACAACAAACAGGAAGACAAACGATGCCGCACCGAATGACATCAGGCATTCCCTGACTTCAATCTGCTCTTCATTTTTTCCTGAATAGAATTTTGGTACGTTAAAGTTGTTTCTAAATATTTGTACTCCTACATCCTTTCAAATGAACTATTATCAGTCTTTATATTGTGACTTCATCCTGCATTCTGAGGTCGAGACTTGACCATATACTTAGTTTTACTTCTAACCCAGTCTTCTAGCAACTTCTAAAGCTTCTGTCTTTTTCCTTACAGAACGTATGCTTCCGCCCAATACATTAACATAATCAACATCAACCTCAAGCTCAAAGACTGACAGTAAGTAAACAAGCAGCACAGGAGTCTGATGTGGTGAGATTTAATCCAAGGAAGCTAAGAGAGCTGGAGGTTAGGAAACAGTATCAGATAAAGATCTGAAAGAGGTGCGCAGCTTTGAAGAACTTAAATGATAGCGAGGACGTAAATAGGGCTTGGGAAGACATTAAAGAGAATATCAAAACCTCAGTTAAAGAGAGTCTGGGTCTGTATGAATTGAAGCAGCATAAACCACGGATTGATGAATATGTTCACGGTTTTAAGTAAACAGACTAAAATGCAGTGGTTACAGCATCCAACCCAAAGCAATGTAGATAATCTAAACAATGTAAGACGTGAAGCTAGCAGACATTTCAGGAACACATTGGTGACCTTCCCTCCGCGTTTTTCCATCAAAACGTCCTTCAATTGCACCAGCAGAGATGAGTAATACTCCGCGTTGATAGTTTGGCCCTTTGAAAGATAATCAATGAGGAGGATGCCGTCTTGATCCTAAAAAACGGAGGCGAGAACTTTTCCAGCGGATTTTTGCACTAGGAATTTTTGGGGCGGGGTGAGCCGTTATGCATCCACTCCATTGGTTGTTACTTTGTCTCCGGGTCATAGTGATATAACCAGGTTCCGTCCATGGTCATCAATCGCGACAGGAAATCATTTGGATCGCGCCGAAAAAAATTCCAAATGTTGCTCAGACCACTGGCACCGTTGACGTTTTTGATCCGCGTTGGAACATTTCGGGACCCAATTCGCGGAGAGTTTCCACATGTCCAAATCTTCATGCAAGGTGGACCCAACCCGCTCACGTGAGATGACCAGTTGCTCAGCTATTGATTTAGCTGAAATCCGGCGGTCTTCCAAGATTAGTACTTGAATTTGATCAATAATCTCCTGGGTGGTCACTGTTTTGGGTCGTCCATGACGAGATGAATCACAGGTAGAAAAATCACCACGTTTAAACTGGACCACCTAGGTTTTGACGGTGGCATACGATGGTGTATTTTCCCCTAATGTTTATTTCAGAATGGCGTGAATTTCCTCAGGCGCCTTGCCTTGCAGAAAAAAAAAACTTGATGACAGCTCGCGTCTCCTTGTTGTTGAAATCGCGGGCGTCCCCTGACATGCTTCCTTTCAGCCTCTGTAACAAGAAAAGACTTGCAACTCGGCACATGAACAGACCGCTCTTTCCAACTACATTATCGATTTCGTCCTGTGACATCGGGAAATAGGTCGGACTAAGCACTTATCAGCACCTCTCGTACTACTGTCGTCTAACACACTTTTCTGTCTAAGAACAGCTCAGCAAGATATGATCAAAAATGTGTAATGTTCTTCATTTAAACTGCCAATGATTCCCGTCCTATTTGATTGAAACTTGAATTTTGTTCGACAGGTTTTCGAAAAATACTCAAATATGAAATTCCGGCCAGTGGTAGCCGATTTTTTTCTTGCGGATAAAGGGACGGGCGGACAGATTGACATGACGAACCTAATAGTAGCTTTTTGCAATTTTGCGAACAATTCGAAAGAAAGGATGACCCCAGTGAATCAATTTGAAAATCTGAGAAACTCCCAGGATTTAAGAATTCCAACTTTTGTATCATCTCGGTGTTTCCTTTTAGAAAGAAACGTGAAATGAAGCCTGTAGAAAATCAATTTCATTGCATCGTAAACTGAGAACATCACAAAAGCAGTTCACTCTTTTGTACTGTGCCTTTTCATGTAGAAAATTATTTTTCACTTTTGAGCAAGAAGACACGCGGCCGTTTGCCTATAGGCTAATAGCCTCAAACAGTAACTTCCGATGTCATTATGCTACGCAGTAAATGCCCAGCATTTTATGAGAGAAGAAATTTCTTTACCACATTCAAAACAGCTCTTCTGTTCTTCAAACCTGAAAGATTTATTCAGTCCACACCCACGCAGTTTCATCCAGATCCATTTTAGGGGCATTATTAGCCGCATTTAGAAATTTTTTTTAAAATTTCGAAATGCAGCTAATAGCTTCCTCGTGTCCGCCCTTCCGCCCTTCCTTCCTTTCTCATGGAATAACTCGGCTGCAACTGGGGAGATTTCAATTAAATTCGATATTTGAGTATTTTTCGAAAATCTGTCGAGAAAACTAAAATGTTATTAAAACTAAGAAGAATAACGGGTACTTTACCTGACGATCTACATGCATTTGTGACAACATTTCGCTGAACTCATCGTATAATAAGAAATGTTTCAGACAAAATTTGTAGAGAAAATCAAAGGATATATTTTATATTCGATAACGTTCTTCCGAAAATCGCGCCATTTATAAGATAATGTGAAAAAATATTGTACAGCCGGACAAGTCGCGGATGAGAAGATAATACGGCGCATGCGCTTTGCATGCTGTATAATTAAGGCTGCAGACACAAACACAGAATATATAACACTTATTGCTTTTCCACTGCAACAATGGTTAAGCGAAAGCGCCTCACTCTTACGTCATAATTACATCGCCCGTCTTATACAACATACACTCAACTATGCTAAGCAAATCCACGTGGTCTTTTCGTTCCAGCTCTTCTTTCCAAATTCTGTTATTTTTCTCATCTCTCCCGCACATGCCACAGAACCTTCCCATATAATCCACCTTGAAAATTAAGCACATTATTATTATTATTATTATTATTATTATCATTATCATTATCATCATCATCAGACATGCAAATATTTAATGTACGCGCCAGCACGTTCAGTGTATTGAACAACATCTACCAAATTACACAACACAAAGTTCCACGTGTTCCATTTTCCGCACTGCAGGAACAAATTTGTTGCACTGACCTATCCTGTTACTTTTGACGTTTCGTTACGTCGTAGGCCTGAATTTCAGGCCATATAAATGGCAATATGTTCGTACCCGGAATCTCCCAGATACTCAGCTGGAGTGGAGGTGTTCATCCGGTTACTTGATACTGTTAGTACAACAGACACTTTGCAAACATGCCTAGCTTAGCAGCTTAACTTGGCGGAAAGGTTAGATTATTGCAAAAAGCAACCGTGGAACTTTAGTCTTAATATTGACATGATGGGAGGGTAAAAGCTGAAGAATTTTGCGTGTAAATATTTGATAAAACGAATCGATTCGCTCACTGCGCACAATCGCGATAAAATTCGCAAATTAATCCTGTCAGTAGCATGACGCTGCTTTGTAACCCGTCACATTCGCGTGTCCAGAAATTCCCGCTCAGGATCTAACGCTACCGGCCTTTCAGAATTAAAACTCATTTTCAACGTACGGCAGGCGGCAAATAATCCGGATTTGTGCCCCATCTGCTGAGTCCTTTTCACGTTCACCTCGATATAAATTTCACGAACTCGTTCATTCTGTTTTACAAAGACAAATGAAACAAAAACACAGCTCTTCTTTTGTCCGTTCTCTTGCATGAAGACTGCTGAAAATTTTTAAGGGAAATCACTGAGGTTACGCACATTTTACCGGTCACACTGATGACCTAATTCACTGCGATGCACTGCCACACTTATGCACTGTCACACTCATGCACTGTCACCCCTGATTCTTAAATTTATACCCACCCAATCCAAAAGTGATAAAGAGCAACCGTGGAAAAAAACAGGCTGACCAGCAATACATTTAGTCCCAAAACAGCCTTTTAACAAAAAGCATAACAGATTGATTAATAAGTAATTAAATTAAAAGGAACGTAAGAAACAGAGGCAAATAAATGCGTTCTTGCATTATTATACTCAGAATACTGAAGGCACCATAATTTTAGCTCTTCACTCAATCTCCATGCTGTTCACTCAATGTCGATGCTGTTCACTCAGTCTCCATGATGTTCACTCAATCTCCATGCTGTTCATTCAATCTCCACGCTGTTCACTTACTCTCCATGATGTTCACTCAATCTCCATGCTGTTCACTCAATCTCCATGCTGTTCACTCATTCTCCATGCTGTTCACTCAATCTCCATTCTGTTCACTCAATCTCCATACTGTTTACTCAATCTGCATGCTGTTCACTCAATCTCTATGCTGCTCACTCAATCTCCATGCTATTCATTCAATGTCCATGCTGTTCACTCAATATCCATGCTGTCCACTCAAACTCCATGCTGTTCACTCAATCTCCATGCTCTTCACTCAATCTCCATGCATCCAGCACAAATAATTAATGAAATAAATGGAATGTTAATTTAAACCAAACAACAACAACATAAACAACAGCACTACTATCTCAGTGGCTGTCAAGCAAGGACCTCGCAGCAAGACCTTCCAGATTCTGAAAGGCCCAGTTTGAAACCGATTTGGATCAATCTTTATTAAAGGACTTACGATAAGAAAGTGATGTTACAAACAGAGAGGAACATGCAGGTAGGAGAAGTATTTGAAGGGATGGAGGGTTGGTGTTACGTCACACGTCACAAGGTGTGTGTTCATTAACTTCACAGTCATAGCACACTTGTCATCGTACTCTCTGAGGGACGCCGAAATCGTGGGAGATTTTAAGTTATTACAGCGTTGATTGCTATAATTACTGTTTTATAGACGTGACACCAAACTACACGAAGTCACAGATCGTAACACTGAAATATTAACACAATCTGCCTTTGGCGTCTCATATCTCGTATTTCACCTCTAGCTGGCTAACTTTCAAATTAACAAATCAAAGTCTAACATTCTTTTGCGCTTTCCGGGCTAAACTCGGCAAACGGAATAATCATCATCATCAGCATAAACATTATTATTATTAACTACACTTGCGCCATTAAGTCGGCTTGTTAATAAAATTAATTGAATTATTAACAGGCACGTTCAATGTGTTCGATAAATATTAGTGTCACTGTATGATGACAGAACAGAAATATTGTTACCACATGCACCGTACTACCATACTGGATTTCCAGTTAAGCAGATTACTGTCATAATTCATAAAAATGTCTGATGTTTTCTGTAATCCGTGCATATCAGCTAAAAGCGCTTAATATCCAGCTGCTGACGTACGTGTCGGAGGAACAAAATGATGCAGAAAGCCCTGTCGGTGTCTGTCTGTCTGTAGACAATTTTTTTTTCCTTTCAGTTTAAGTACGACAAAGGTACCAACTTTGTATTCTGCGTCTGCCCACAAAAAGCCAGGGCATTAGATATCATGGTCCTAAAATATATGTACATTAGATTAGACAATACCAACTTCCGACATGTGGAACTCTCTTCTCAATTAATTTAAATTTCACACGACTGTTTACTTACGCGCTAAAAAATAAACGCAAATAAATAACTCGTTTTTTTCATATTTTCATATTTAGATTCTCCCAACGGTGGCTATGAACAATGGGTGTTCTAGGACGTACACCTTACAAACGGAGAGAAATGTTCCGAGTTTCAGAACACCCTACTGCCTTCACCATCACAGCAGATGACCCATCTACCATCATAGTAGATGTAGACATTTCCTTTCAACGTCGATATAGTTCTACCACGCTACATGACGTCACAGCCCAAACTACAACACTCGTCAATCCTCATTATGTTCCTTATTTGTGCTATTTTCGTTTCTGATATTTCTACACAACGCGCAAGGTTCAGTAATAATCTTCTGCAGTAAGAACTTGCAAAATATTTCCCGTGAAATAATTTGATTTGGACAGTGAGAAGATGGCATTAACGTATTCTTTCTTAGTCCAACCCCTTCCTAGCTAAACATTGTAGGTGTAGAGTGTTATTGTTGTATTTGATAACACTCAAGGACACACACAAGCACTCTCGGTATGACTCTTCTGGACGAGGAATCTGCCCATATCAAAGACCTAACAACACACAACAATCACAAAAGACATATATGACCCTGGAATGATTTGAACCCGCAATCCCGGAAGCAAGGGACCGCAGACCCACGTCTTAGACCGGCGCGGCAAGGTATAGAATCTCAGTACTAATCCAGAACATCGCACGTTCAATGAGCAAGCCTATCTCGAGGCTTGTAATCTACGAAGACAGACTCACAGCGCAATAAGAATAATTCCGTTCAATGCCAGGATTTACCCGCTAAAATATATTTCTTTTAATTACAAATAATCTTTTCGCGTCTTCAGCAAGTAAGTTAATTAAAGTAGTACAAAGTTTAAAATGCAAGCTGAAGCTTTCAAGAAGTTTAAATGACGGATCACGGCACGGTCTGGCAGCGCGTCATATATCCATACCTCCATTTCGGGAGCACGAAGGTGAAGGGACACTGATATATCACTCCTGATGATAGCTTTCAGTAACCGTCGACGTATGCTGAAAGTGATAAATGTAACGTCCCACTTTAACAAGTCTCGTTGGCACGTAATATTGAAGTATAACAAATGTACATGCGCAGGTGGCCGAAGTTTATGCATTATCACTAGCTGTCGGCGAACTGTGCGTGTCCAACACAAATCAAATAGACTGCTGAATAGTGTAATTTTAACAGATGCCACCTTCATTTTGTTTCCAAAAAACCAATGGTCTTTTGCGTTAATTTCAAGCGTCCTCTTCCTATATAATTGCCTCACATGACACAGATACAAGAGTAAAGCCCACAAAATTGGAAGGAGATATTTTAACATTTAATACAGCAAAGAGTTTTGAAAACTTCTAACGCCAAATAAAGTGAAATAAAGGCAATGATAAGCAAGAAGATATCTGATAAAACTGGCATCATCATAATCATCATCATCATCAACACCATCACCATCATGGCCATGATTTAAAACAGTTAATTAAACATAAATCCCAGAGGTGATCTCTGCCATTTTTAAGCCAAACTTCAGAGAGTTTGTAAAATTTAGTCAGCAGTTTTGGCATACCTGAAAACCCCAACTTGTGACTTTAAGTAAAGCTGACATTCTGAGGGCAAATAATGGCTGAAATGTCGGAATAGCATGACAAATTTTAGTAAAGGCCTCCTACAATACGGTCGTAGATCTGACTTGTCACAGGTAGAGGCAATGAAGGATAAACTTGCAGATGGTTGGGCACACAGAAGGACCGACACATTTCCACGCTGGGCGATTCTCTGGATTTGTACAGAAGTCGACAATTTTAAATTATACCAAGAAAACGCAAGATACAGTGCATTCGCAACTACGTGAGCATGTGTAGTTGCGAGACCGCCTAATTATACTTACGAGGGGACTTACGTATGCATGTGTGTATGTATGCATGTATGTATGTATGCATTATGTACGTATGCATGTATGTATGTATGTATGTATGTATGCATGTGTGTATGTATGCATGTATGTATTATGTACATATGTATGCATGCATGTATGTATGTATGCATGTATGTATTATGTACGTATGTATGCATGTATGTATGTATGCATGTGTGTATGTATGTATTATGTACGTATGTATGCATGTATGTATGTATGCATGCATGTATGTGTGTATGTATGTATTATGTACGTATGTATGCATGTATGTATGTATGCATGTATGTATTATGTACGTATGTATGCATGTATGTATGTATGCATGCATGTGTGTATGTATGTAAGTATTATGTACGTATGTATGCATGTGTGTATGTATGCATGTATGTATTATGTACGTATGTATGCATGTATGTATGTATGTATGCATGTGTGTATGTGTGTATGTATGTAAGTATGTATGTGTGTATGTATGTACGTATGCATGTATGTATGTGTGTATGTATGTATGTATGTGTGTATGTATGTGTATGTATGTATGTATGCATGTATGTATGTGTATATGTATGTATGTATGCGTGTATGTATGTATGTATGTATGCATGCATGCATGTATGTATGTATTATGTACGTATGTATGCATGCATGTATATATGTATGTATGTGTGTATGTATGTATTATGTGTGCTTGTATGTATGTATGCATGTATGTATGTATGTATGTGTGTATGTATGTATGTGTATGAAGACATCCCGCAAAATTCAGTTCCGAACGTTAAATGTCCTGAGATTTTACAAGTCATTATAATAAGACGTGTGACGTTGTCTACCAACATTTTCACTTTCTCCCCAGGGTGGGAAAAAACATGTACACTACTAGGACAGGAATGAATCAGCCACTGACAGGAAAGAATGGGAGATGGAGAGGAAGATGTGTAGGTCGCTGGTTACTGAGACCGGACTGAGGCTGGGAAGAATGATGAACGGATGTGCTGAGAAAAATCAGTAAGTGAAATTAGTGTCTGAGTTTTAGTATTATATTTCTTTGCTTATTTCATTTTATCATCTGTACGTCATAATTCCCTACCACAGTTATCTCACTGTTTTAATGACAATCAAGCATTCTGTTTCTTCAGTGCGGGTGGGTTTGAAATTCTCTCTCTCCCCCCCCCTCCCGCTACCAAAATGCTGTTAAATGTCCCGGTTTTTTGTTTTGTAAAAACCTTGATCCCTGAACATTGGTGAAACGATATCTGCATTAAAAAAACTGGAGTACTGAGGAAAGAAAACGTACTCCGGTGTTACTTTTTCCCATCACAATTCCCACATGGCCTGCCTTCGGATCAAACCGCAGTCTATGCGGTGAGAAACTAGAGACTAACCCCCGAAACTAAGGAATGTCCTGAACCGTAGAGTCAAAAGCTGTGCCATTAAATACTCATGATAGAGCCATTCTGTTCCCTGCAATGACGTTTAATCTTCACACTGAAGTTTAAACACCGCCATTAATTAGCGCACGAAGCAATTAGTAAGGCCAGCAAGCATTAAGATTTGATCCAGAGATCTTACAATAGAGTCCGTTCCCGTTACCTCCCAACTAATTCGCTCCCCGAGTATAAATCATTAACAGAGGTAATTCCAATTCTAGCGCCTTTGCGGTGGTCACAAGCGTAGTTTCAGATATCTGGCAGTATCTGAAACTCACTGCCAGCTTACATTAAGTGCCACTGCTTAACCACAATGCTGACAGACTTCAGCATCACCTGCTAATTTAATGCTGAGCTCTAATATTCGCTTAGCAGCCAGGGTCATAGCAACGGCGGAATATGACTGTGTGGTACGGTAGACAAGAACCAACTTTTGAGAAGAACCCCAGTCTCCGTCTTCACTGGTACTTGTTTACCAACCTACACGGCGTCGTAACCCAGAATATTACAATCTTAACTCAATACTTTTTCTTATGTGGAGATTAAGAGTTGTGATTTCTTTGTCGCAATCAAGATAAATATTAAAAATTATAAAATCGTTCTATTTTTCGTGGTCATTTAACTAAATCCAAGTTCGGTGCCTCTTCCTATCCCCAACACTAATAGCAGGTTAATCAACCAACTTTAACCTTTTGACGCCTAATGTCAACTATAGTGGTCGTACCGCACCGCTAACCTCAAAGTTGCATTTTATATATTTAGTCAACAAATATATGTACTGAATATTTTAAACATGGTGTATACTCTCCGTTTTTTTCTTTACAAAGTGCAGTTTGTTTCATATTTCTAACATGTTTGGTTCTGTATTATTAACATTTTATATACAGGGTGTGCTAAAATTTAAAAAAAAATAATTCCGACGCCAAAAGGTTAATAAAGTAGCTGTGTTATATTCTTGTCCAGATTAAATTACGTGCAGCACTTGCGTCTATCAATCAAGAATGTCTGTGTTTCAGTTACAAGGGCAGCACTGCACAAAATTCTCACTACGACGTTCCTCGTCGTGACGCCGTGCAGTTGCGACACGGGTACCAATGTTTCGTACGAATCTGCTGCCTCCGTCTTCAGGAACACTGAATTCTGTGTACCCACACAACTAGTCTGCACAATTAAAATGTTTTCTTAACCTTTTAAAGCCTGCCTTATGTACTATGAGGTTTAACATTCATCGAATGTACGTTCTGTTCACAAGTTGCATTTGTGTGCTCTGTACGGATTTCGGAATTGACATGATTATTTCCCCATACAGCATTCACTAACTGTTTTTTATAATCGAGACGGAGAGCGTTTACTGCGCGGTACGAGCTGGAACTCTAAGTAAAACGGATAAAGTTTCATCCTTTGGACGTTAACGAAACCTGGTTACAGTCCGCTGAAGCATATACCTTGCTGAATGGACTGCAAGAATTTGCCCTCCCGACACGACTCTTTAGCTATACTTTGACACACACCATTATGAAGTTCCACGAAATTCGTAAGGATTGGCTTGAATGTGACACAAAAATATATACCGTAACTTTACATAAACACACAAATTTGGTATAGAATTACACACAAATGTGGTTTTCAAGTGTGTCACCGACGCTCTCAATTGCTAAGAAAATGTAGCGTTGGCTGTACAGTAGACGAACGAACCAATACGGCGTATTGGTGGAACGACACTGAAGAGGAAAAGACAACTCCTCGAAGAAAAATTTGTTCTGGTGCCATTTTGTCCACCACAAATCCCAAATGAGCTTTCCCGGATTCGATCCCAAGCCTCTGCATAGAAAAGCAGGTAACCAACCACCTTGGCCATGGCAAGAGTTGGAGAGGTTATGTACGTCATACCGTTTACCTTATAAGAGGCCTTGAATGTCCAGAGGGGCGTGGGGGTATAGGTCTACTCTTTCTTTAACCTCGACGCTAGATGGGTGTGGGTGGTCAACGCCACGTTCCGGCCGCTTTAGCCCGGGAAAGAGACACGCCATCTTTCTTCCAGGAGGCTGGGTGGGCTTCACGGCCGGCCAGGACGAGTGCGCAAAATCTCACTTCACCCGGGAGTCGATCCCCGGAACGTCCAGTCCGTAGCGAGCGGCTGAACAGACTACACTGGATTCTTAACCTAATATTTTACTATACATATTTTGATTATGGACGGGGCTGTCATACTTTTTGGTGTAGTCTAGTGTATAAAGTTGGATAAGGTGACTGTATTTGATTCAGTCACTGGATTGTGGGTACACAGAAAACTACTAACATTCACTTCCAGTTACAATAAAATATTTTTCTCATTGCTCGCTTCACTGCAGACGAACCAATTCGCACGGCTACCAAGGCTCAACTACTGTTGCATTCAGGACTCGCACTGCTCCAGTCATAACACTGGCGCCGAATTCATAAGAGAGAGAGAGAAGGAGAATACCTTCCCAGGCGAAGTCTGCTTATACAAAATGAAAGCTTAAACATCTATTTCAACAACCAGGGGGGGGGGGAGACTACATTGTAGTTTGGTATATAGGTAGTCTACAAATGTTTCAAAGGAATAAGCTGGTGCCATCTTTATATTATTCCAGCAGGTTCCTTCGAAATGATGACACATTAACTACACTACAAAGCGTCACATCTCAGAATATCGTAGTCTTCAAGTACACCACCGTTAGAAGCTGAATTATCACTTGGGGACTTCTTAACATACAGAAATTCAAGATGCGTACTTAATTATGCGTTAACAGCAGTCAATCAATCCACTTTAAAGAAATGCAATATATTAATGCCGTTCAATGAATGTTACCAGTCACTCGATCAAGTTTAAAATAGTACTGTTAGTAAGTCAATAATTCAGCTCTCCGGTGTTTCAACGAACAGACACCCTGCAGCTTTGCAATATGGAGTGATAACACGTGGAGGAGACGACCAGAGGAGATACGTAAAGGCCACAAGAAAAATGACAGGAAAGTATAAAACAGAGAGAAATTCAGAAGCAGGAGAAGGAAAAGAACACAATATGAAAGAGACGAAAGTTTACGAGGCAGCAGCAGGAAAGCAAATCCCTTCGGTGGCTGATAAAAGAGAATGGTGTGGGGAAAGCAAAGACATAGCGCATGGTAAGGACGGGATCATAAAGACGAGGCCGTGTTCCTTTGCTACACAACGCTTTCCACGATACGTCACCAACATCATCCACACGGTACCTTCTGAAACCTGTGTTGGATATGGATATAAAGAATTATCTTACGTAAACTCTTTCTTAAGTATTACAAAAAAGAACAGTTTCCGAGCATTACAATGGAAAAAGTATTTTTACTGCAACATTCCAGTCCTGCATACTTATCATTATCACCAGCATAAATCCTGTAGAAATTTTATAGGAAATTCTGACAATTGCAGTTCCTAGATGACTTATAAACAAATGACCTTTCGCTTGGTCCGTTCTTACAGTTTATAGCTGTAGATGGATATTATAAAATCATAATGTCACTGAATATTCACCCTACGAATTTGGAGATTTAAAAATGGGCGGCTCGATAGATTATATCGGCAAATTACGACGCTGCAATGCCGACCGGAGAACACTGCCTTAGACTGCTTCGTGACTTAATAAAATTCCGTTAATATTCCCGCCGGAATTCATTGCTGTCTGGCGCAAATACCAAACAACCACAAGAACAACCCAGGTGTGCCTCACACATCACACTTACTACACGTTGTAATAAGCCTATTTATTGATGCCTTTCAAACGTTCCGAACAGTTGGCAGAAATGGTGCACTTACACAAAGTATGAATTTCGAAACAATTACGATATTATAAGAAATCCAAAAATAAGGGTGAACATAACAGTAGGATGTGCAACTCCTTTTATCATCATTGTACAACAACAACAACAACAACAACAACAACAACAACAACAACAAATGTCAGTTGCGTCAAAGAGTTTTAACTTTTCATCATTATTTAATGACTGAAGTCGGTGAATTTTGAACCAGAGTGCAATTCGGGCCTGACGTATTTGTACCTTGCTCTGCCGGATAGCATGCTGTTAAATGTTTCATAAATGAGAACAGAACGGAACAGAGCTGTTTCGCCTGTAGGTTTTCTTCAATATAATTTAATCGTTTGGCTGTGGCGTTAGAAATGTTCTACTTTTTCTGCACGTCCGATGTAATTTTTTCGTGAGCTGAACATTGTGTTTATAAAAGAATTTTGCCCAACCTGGATGCAGATTTTGCCATCGCGTTTGGCAGATAACTGTTGCAAATGTCCTAGAGGTAGATGTCGTCCCTTTTCTGCGGAATTCCAGCATATAAAGGTAACTGTTGCGAATGTCAGCGTTAGATGTCGCCCATTTTCTGCGGAATTCCAGCACAATCAAGGTAACTTTTACGAATGTTCTAGGGGTAGACGTCGTCCCTTTTCTGTGTACTCCAATAAGACTGTCCTCATATCCGCTTGTGTAATGTAAAATATCCGGGAACGCACAATTTGACTAAGTGCTGCGAATTCCACGAAATATTATAAGTTAAGATATACCGAAAAGAGCAAAGAATGAAGCAAGAAGATCGAAAGGAATATGTGGTAAACGTAGAGAAATGTGCTGGAAGAATTAAAATACGGAACTGACGAGAAAGAAGCAGGGTGAAGCTTTAACATTACCAAAATTATAAGATATGTCAGTGAGATATGAGGTTCTGACGACGGGAGATAAATGTATGTTAGGATATGATAACTTGTGTTCTCGTAGAAGAAACTGGCGAACATTTCTAAGGAAGCTACTACGTTCATGAAGAATCAAGTCTTCCGGGTTCAGTGACATTACCTGAATTTTTGCGCTCATATGCAAAGTTTACCTATGGGCCTTGTCGTACCCGTAAGGTACTTGACCACTTTTCATTAACTTTTCATTGATGCACTTGGTTTGCAAATAAAGCTGTATTTTAATTTTTTTTGTGTGTTTCAATTCAAGCGAATGCGCCCGAATTCGCTCAAATATTGGGTGCTGTTTAGTTAGCGTAAAAACAGTAAATTGTTAAGATGGAATCTTGAGGACCCTGTATTTTTGGGCTCCTGCACTTTGCAGAAACTTGTTTTATTTTACTTATATTTTCCTTATGAGATTCAATCCGCAAAGAGCATACAAGTGAGCAAATTACTTGCTAGCTGAACTTCGTAACATTGTACTGCTGTCGGCATATCATGATCACCGGGACTCTCACATCTGAGAGGCCGGGCAAGGTTACGATTCTTTCAAAACTGTTTACTCTGTTGCAAGTACATTTTTAAATTCAGTCACTGTGAAAGTGTATGAACAGGAGAGATAAAAAGCTTTGTGTTGTGTGCGCGGTGCTTTCCCTCCAATAGCTTGCCTGTTCACCCCCACGCTTATGTCCAGCATCTGGACAGTCCTATAATCATTCCTCTAGGAGCGCTGAACCCTGACAAAGAAAGTCATACGCCCACTCAAAACTTCGGTTACAATTTGCCAGTCGACACGACGCAACAACCAGGAAACTTACATTTTCAGAACACCGCAGTGAGAAAACTAAATCTCACATTGCAATGATACCTAAAGATGGAGGCTGCAAGTTTACCCGAAACGCTAATAATGTCTTCCACTTCATAAGGCGGAACATCCCAGTATTCTTTCTGGTTACCACCATAAGAACTTCCAATTTTTAATGATGCAATTTAAATTTCGCATGCTAATTTTTTCGCTGTGGGACAGTTTTATACAGGTGAAATACGAAGAGGCAGTCTCAGTGCAAGAGCTCACGAGGTAGGGGATGTTTCTTCAGACAATGGAAGTGCAGGATTAGAGAGGGACCAGGCGCCGTGATTGCTTCTCTCTGTACTTGAATACATCCGACTATTGTTATGAGGAATTGAGAAATGGGGAATGTTTGGATTATGGCTGTCAATTTCAAGGATCATAAGGGGGAGGGGGGAAGTGGGTATTTGATGATCCCTTTCGATTTTCGCCCTTCATTTAAACACCGTATGTTCGAAAATTGCTTCAACTGTAGGAAACGATGACAGTAACATTTACTGTTTGGACAGAACACTTTAAAACACAGCAAAAGTGAAATACGTTTCTCGAGAAATACTAAAAGAAAAATATATCAAAAAAGTGTCATACATCATGCGGTCAGTCGCCTCAACTCGTGGCAGAAAGCTGGCTGCAGTTCCACAGTTGCACAAGTGTGATTTATGGCGGAAACCGTCGCACTTAGAAAATATTTCTCCCAGCACTTCAGTTCTTCGTAGAGAATTATCATTCAACCCAAGCACCGTACTCATACGTCATCAGGTTCTGATGCATTGGGCCAATCTGAGACCTCGGTGCCAAGAAGCTCAGTTTCGTCCTACAGCTAAGATAAGCTGACTGGACAGAATTACGCAAAATCCGCGAAATATTTTAATACAGATTGAAACAACGCAAGAAAATAAAGTACAGTGTTAAGATAACTTAGGCATAAATATAAAAATCTTACGGATTACAAGACACATGGAAACAGGAACAGAGAACAAGTAGATGTTGGAAATACATTTTCAGAGAGGGGATGGACCATCCAGACTACCTAACAAATAAGTAGAAAATAGAGTCGATCCATATACTGTGTAATTTTTTTGGTAAATACATGATTAAAGACGTTGGAGTAAGCGGCAACTAATGCATTACAAAATTCCTAGAAAGAATCTGCCTTGAAGCAGATGTGAAGACGCAAGCATTGTCAGGAAGTGACGTGACTGGAACTATCCGGAAATCGTATCATGAGCTATGAGCTGTGAAGTAAGCGCATTCTGGTGGCACGCCATCAGCACAATCTCTACAAGCCGTAAACCCGCTGTACGACCATCCGAAATACGTTGTACACGTGTCTGTACGGCTGCTCTTGTAGAAAAAGCGACTCTGCAAACAATTGCAGTTGTTTTTGGAGTACAGCCTTACTCTCGCTCTGTACAACATATGGAGAATACCTGGAAATTAAAGCGGAGAAGTAACAGGTAGATTAAGGAAATGCATATTTATGAATTTTGTGATTTTCACCATTCACCAAATATTACTAGAATGATAAAATGAACGATGGCGATGTAGACGGGATATGTGACGTGCATGGCAGAAAAGAGGTATAGACACTGGGTTTTGGAAGGCATGCATTTGGATCACGTAAGCGTAGGTGTGATGATAACATTAAAATGGGGCTTAAGGAAATAAGATGAGAGAGGGGAGTGGATCCACACGAATCGGGGTAAGGATCAGAGGCGAGGTACTGTGAAAACAGTAATAAAATTTCGGCTTCCTTATAATGTGGAAAATTTCTTGACCAGCTCAGCACCGTTTGGTTTTATAATGACTCTGTTTAATGTAGACTGTCCATTAATTACATTTGGTGCTATTGTTTTTAAAGTGTCATTATTTTCTTTCACGTTGCTGAAGCCATAAAATTCTTTGGCGTCCTTGTATGGAAGAAATAAAAACCTAGATCTTGTGGCCTCAGCTTTAAATTGAGGATTTTTATATCTTAGGGCATGACAAATTTATAAACCGAATTAACTAATATAAAGAGGAAATAAATAAAGGTCCTCAAATTATAACTTACAGTTTTAATTTAAATACTTCCAACAATGTAGCGTGTTTTCATAATATTATGAAAGCACGCTACATTGTTGGAAGCGCATGCACTGCTGTAACAGTCTTCAGGGTAAGGCAGACCCAACTCGGACTGCCATACTCTGACGATGGAGGCAGCACGCTATTTCGAAACATCGGTTACTGTTTGCAAATGAACATTGTGTAATATTCCAGACCACTTTAATCTTCATCAGCACGGCCGTGAGAACCGGAACTGTCGCTGCTTAATTTAAGATTCAGAATAAAATATTACCCACACATATAAGACATCTGTTAGTAGTATTAAACTATGCCCTGCACACGCTCGTTACACTGTGTAGCTTGAGCTACGAATTTTCACACCTAACATTAGCGTTTCTCTTGTCCCTTTTTTTTGCAACTCTCGGCGGGTGACTGAAGATGGAGGCCCTGAGCACCGTCATTATAGTAGTTGTGATTGATGAAGACGAATGGCGATAAGATGAAGAGCTATTGATTGAGAATGACGCCGACAACTAATGTTTTGTCAGATAACACCACCACAGACATTACGGTTATAAATATATTGCCTTATGCTGTGCCGCATTACTTACTGCAATTTTAGAAGAATCTTAGGTATTTTCTTCAAAATGTAAACATTCAAAGTCCAACGAGGGAACGAAGATATGTTGTGTTTTGCATCTAATCTCTTTCAAAAACTCAACCATAAACTAACTAAATAAATTATTCACTTAATTCATTACTCCACCTAGTGGAGTCCTTCTGGAGTAGCCGCCCCTTCGCTAGTCAATTAATTAACCACATTTTACATAACACGAAAGTTCAATGTTCCGTTCACAAGCACATGTCACCTATCGGTATCCTGATCCATACCAACCCAAACTACTTCTCTGGATATTCCATCTACGTCTAGTTTTTCCAAGTGATCGCCTTCCTTCAGGTTTAATCACCAAAATACTGCACGTATTTCTCTTCTTCCCCTTACGTCCCACATGCCCATCTTCTCTCAATTTCCTTCACTTTAACATCCCAGTACTTTATAAGGAATACAAATCATAAAGCTCCTCGTTACACAAACTTCCTCAGTCTTCTATTACTTCATATTTCTTAGGCGTACATCAGATATTCCTCAGCCTAAGTTCGTCCGTGAATGGCAGAGACCCAGGTCACATCCATACTAAAAGTTGCTTTATGTTGTGGTTCTGCACTGCATTCCTTACAAGCCATCAACATGCATTTAGTTTCATCAGTATTTACTTCTTACCAAACACTTACCAGCGACTAATAAGGCATCGCAGTTTTCTTTATAGTATAAACGTCTTCATCCAATACATAATCATCTTTAGCACAGACCAGAGGTTGAAATGTCCCGTTTAATTTTAATCCGCCCTACATTGCTAGGACCTCCCTAATGGCATATCCTACAGCAAAGTTCAATGGCAATGGTGATCAATCATCTCAATATGTCACACCTTTCTGAATAGGCCCGTATCACAACTGTCTGCCTATCCAGATATTACCATGGGTTTCATTTAAATACATTTTCATTAACGTAAGTAGCTTTACTGGTAAAAAGAAATGTGGGCCTATTAGGACATCATGCAAAAACTTCCTTCCTAAACTAATTGCAGGTTTCCTCGAACTCTCATCAAAGCTGATATACTGTCCGTTGCATTCCCGTTTTTTCTAAAATATCTGAAGAATGTATAATTATTAGTAATCTTAATACGTTCCTTATCCATGCATTGAAGAAATATTTGCACTTATGTAGTGACCCACAAATGCAAAATATTCTTTAACATATATTAATAAAACTTACATGTTTCGGCCGCTTTTGTGACCGCCATTAGGATGCTATTACAAGAACACTGATAAAATATAAACAAATTGTCAAATTGCATAAATAAAACCAATTGATGTTATAGTGATTATTTCAAGCGCTACCTATGGTTGTAGAATGTCAGTTTATGTATTGTTAGAAGCAGTTCAAATTCACATTGTTTTAAAACAAATAAAATGAGCAACATAAACACACAAAATTTTGTTTTTAACAACAAGGTAAATTCCACCCGTTTTTAACAATACATAAAGTGACATTTTACAGCCACAGGGAACGCGTAATATAAACACTGTAACATCAAGTGATTGTAATTAGCAATTTGGCAATTTGCTTACATTTTATCAGTATTCTTGTACAGCACTCTGATGATAGTCCCAAAAGAGACTGAAACATGTGGATGATAATAATACATGTTAAAGCATTTTATGTTTATGGTTCCGTGCATCGCTGATCTACATTAATAGTCCAACGAGATGCAACACAAAGCATTCTATTTATTATTCTGCAAGTTCACTCTACACGTTTCGGGTGTCAACCACGCCCGTCATCAGGAGTACACAAAACCGTAACTACAGCCTCCAGTATTGGTCAGCTACCTCCCACCAACGTGGCCAAGCTAGCTTGACCACGAGGGAGGGCGGTAGCTGCGCAAAATATGACCAGTAACGGAGGCTGTAGTTAGAGTTTTGTGTACTCCTGATGATGGGTGTGGTTGACACCCGAAACATGTACAGTGAACTCACAGAATAATAAATAGACTGCTTTATGTTGCATCTCGTTGGACAGTTATTAATATAGGTTAAAGCACGTTTTTACCAGTGTGTATTATCGTTTCACTATGCAAGTGTAATTATTAGCAATCGATCTGGTATGTAGAAATTTATACGGATAATCCATCAAACTTTTTTTCTTCTTGTGGAGTTAACCTTGACAGACAAATGTTCGATTAAAGCTTATTCGTAGGTGGTAATACAGAAATGGCTCTACAGTTACTGGAGTCTGTTTTGTCAACTTTCTTAAAAATAGGTAAGAGCTTGACTCCTTCCTCTGTTGATGCAGTTTTTCCTTTCTCCATAGAGATTTAAGAAGTTTATGAATCTCATAACGAACTGTTGTTCTACCTCCTGCTCGAATCAGTTCTGCAGGAATTAGAACACTGCGTCATCAAATATCTTCTACTTCATAATTAAATCCCTACACCCACACAAATCATTTCTAAAAAAAGATTACGTTTTCACCGTGCTGAAGATTTAGACTGGTTTATGACATCGTGTAGGCGAGTACTAACATTTTGGAGGAAAATTCGGCCTAGAGCTTCAGGGCAGCAATAAAGATGGCGCCCAGCTACCAGACTATAAAACTACGGCTAAGATGTCAGGGGAGTGTAAAATGTTGCAGATGTGTTTTGTGGGGAGCCCCTGAGAACGCTGTAGAAATACTAACGAGAGGCAAAGTACTGTTGCTTTCCTAATGCCGATATTCTCTGCAACCGCTATTCAGCATTTCGTGAACACCTTCTCATACAATTCACAGATATACGAGTATGTGAGCTCTCACGTTTCCTCGGCGGTTTCTAAGACTATAATTTTTTTATAAACTGATTCCACAGACATATTTACCTACATTTCGAAAAAATGACTCCAACGTAAATGTACAACAGAAGCAATTCACTTACCCAGAATTTGAAGACAACACACTCTTTGAAGGTGTGGGCCGGGTAACTCAGTCGGTATTACGACTGGCTACGGCCTGGACGGTCCAGGGATCGAATCCGCACCTGTCCAGACCAGCCCTGGGGCCTACCCAGCCTCCTGTACAAGGGGTGCCGGGTCTTTCCCGGGGGTAAAGGGCGGCCAGGGAGTAACGCTGACCTCTCACCCCTTCTAGTGCCATGATCAAGAAAGAGTAGAGCTATACCTCTACTCCCCCTACGGCCTTTACAGACCCACAGTGCTTGTACAAGGGCGCACTTTACTTTTTACACTCTTGAACGAAATTAAGTTTCTATCGGACTGCATTACATCATATCCCAGAGGACGGCAGTTTTGAAGCGCTGCACCGAACTACACTGCAGTACAGGAATAACGACATTAGCTTCAGAATAGTGAATGAGCGACGTGTTAATCAGACAGTTATCGAACCCCGTTCGATACAAAAAAAAATCATGACATGGCTCAATCTCATTTCTCTTGCAAATTTCGATGAGGAATTTAACCCAATAATGCATAAACTGCATGTACGTAATACTCAAAATTTACGTCTTACCTCTCAAAAACACTCTGCAACTCCATTACAAAGATTGGCCGGCCCCGTGAATGTTATATGCCCAATTACAAACACAAGCCTGAAAACGTGCGGTTAACAAGACACGAACCACCGTAACAGAATTTTCCGCTTCACTTCGTTACAGATGAAATGGAAATCTGAATTCGTTTGCACCCAGTGAAAGACAATTTCGTCGTTGAAATCAAATTTTTGCTCTCCTGCACGCACATGTCTGTCGAGCTAATGTGCTTGAATAACTTTAGCAGCGAATCAATAGGAACATTAAACTCGTTCCTGTGGAAATGTAAAATGAGTTCCCGTTTATTGCCTTCCGCTCAGCTGCATACGTCGACGTCAACAATATAAAACGTACTCAGGTCTTTTTATATTGTTGCGTGACATTTCAGCCCTACTTTAAATAAACTTAATTTTCTCGACAGATATTATTAAGAGTCGCTAATTTCACGAAAATCCGTCCAGTGGAAGCCGAGGTAATACCGGCGGGCGAACGGATGGACAGACGGACGTGATGAAGCTAACAGGCGGTTTCCGCACTTTACCAAGAGGCTTTTAATGATTTCAAATCCTTAAATTTTAGCGAAATTTGGTGAGATCAAAATATAGGTACAGGGGACACATTTATGTTCACATGGAAGGCCTGAATAAATAAACGTAAAACCTCAGTCACGATGATCGAAGCCACGACCGACATTCTGTTCAGGCACCTCCCGAGCAGCACTCAGCTACTCTTCAAATTTCAGTTAAGACTACATGCTTAAGCATTGCTGGGTGTAACATATTTTAAAAGGTCAGCCGGAAGATCAGTCGGTACAGCTACTCGCTACGGGTGAACGGTCCGGGGATCGAATCCCAGTTGGGGGTGAGATTTTCCGCACCTGTCCATACCGGCCCTTGGATTCACCCAGCGTCCTGTACAATGAGTACCGGGTCTGTTTTCCGGGGGTAAACTGACTGGCGCATGGCGTTGATCACCCACCCCCATCTGGTGCTGAGGTAAACGCAAGAGTAGAGCTATGCCTCTACTCCCTTATGATCCTTCATCGCCTGTTCTAGAGTGACCTTTACCTTTACCCTATTTTAAATGTGCAGCCTCCATGTTGCTATAGTCAGTATAAATACATCGGCTGTGTTATATTCAGTATAAATATATCGGCTGTTCGGTTGCATTCGAGATTTGACAAAGGAAAGCAGTAACTCTTTGTGAAATATTCGTCGATTCTAACCGATCTATGCGGAGTCATCACCCAGGAGACTGGATGTACATCAGCTTCGCTGTGGCAACTCAGAATACGGGGTAAAACCCGATGTTTGCTGGGCCTCAGTTACAGTGACGTCTGACTGTGTACGGTGCGGTCTCAATTGAACTTTGACCCACGTAACTAATATTGGTTTGATCTCCCTCTGCACACTTTGTATGGCGTCGACGTATTGTCCTCGGTATTTGTTATGTCTGGGGCTTAGGCGACGATGTCTCGGACTTGATGTCGCGTATTTGGCAAACAAGTAAAAATTGTTGCGTGCAGCTATAGAATAAAATGTGTGCCTACTGTGCCAGTTGTACGTGCACTAATAAAGAGCACCTCCACTCTGTCAACACAAATCCTATTTGTATTAAATAACTACTCACATAATCACATAGCAAAATGTACTATAGTCAGCCATCTTTAGGCTAAACCGACAGTAAAAATATTTAGCCTGAAGATGACTTAATATATTTTCATTGTTACACCGTGCATGTTGTCGAGTCACTCAATTATTATACCAACTAATGCACTTATATAAAATTCACACATTAAAACACTAAAACTGCTCCGACATGTTTCGGTCCTAAGACCATCATCAGGGAGCTGTATTTCTTTGCCTTGCTAAAGTCACATTAAAAGCCACATTAAAACCAGTCATAAA
>Ga0123352_10001330_pt1 | contig 32485 bp, 29 predicted proteins | sample TergutLab28metaG_FD_89700 | JGI IMG/M metagenome (GOLD analysis project Ga0123352, IMG submission 89700) | Labiotermes labralis P1 segment gut microbial communities from Petit-Saut dam, French Guiana - Lab288 P1 | ecosystem: Host-associated > Arthropoda: Insects > Digestive system > Gut ...
TAGGAGTAGCAGCTGGTATTTATAAATACGCCGGTGCAGCCATCGATAGTGTCCATAAGCTAGGAAATGACTTAATTAATGTTAATATCCCAAGTGTGGAAAGCATGATTGGTATGGGTCCAAGCATGCGTTATGCTGGTGCTGGTGGAAGTTCATCATCTTACGATAATCGAGTTGTTAATAACAATTCCGGCTTATTCGACGGTGCCACCATCAACTGGCATGGTGAAGAGGATATTCGCCGAACGATGGAGAAAATTGCTTGGGCTACGGAACGTGAAAGTGCCCGTATGTGGTAAGAAAGGAGGAAAATAAATGTTTACATATAAAGGAAGAAGAAGTAGTGACATGCATTTGCGTGTGTTAAACGACGTGCAATTCACTTCACCTAGCCGTGATGTGAATTTGATACAAGTTCCTGGTCGTGACGGGGATTTAGTCATGGATAACGGTCGTTTTGAATCGGTCATCCGTACCATTCCTTGTCGCTTAGAAGCACCAGCTAACCGAAACGTTGAGGAGTTAATTATGGATGTAAATAACTGGTTAATCGACGATGGGAATTTCCATGAATTTACCTGGGATAACGATCCGGGATTTAGGTATTTGGCACGTGTGGAAGGAGATGTAATGAGTCAGCGTATGTTATCTAGTTTTGGTCGAACAGCCATTGATTTTAGATTACATCCCGTTAAATATTTAGTATCAAGTTTAGAAGAACGTCCAGTGATGAATGGAACGTCGATCGAGAATCGTTTTAGTATGGATGCCAAACCAGTTATTCGTATTGTTGGTAGTGGAAATATTAGATTGATGATTGGAGGACGAGAGTTATTGCTTGAAGGCATCGATGGGGGCTGTATTGTGAATAGTGAAACCCAAACCATTACTAGTTTAGATGGTCAACGGGTGTTGTTTAGTCACATGTTCAGTCCGTTTCCAGTGTTGAGGCCGGGTAATAATGTGATGACGTTTCCTAGTAACGTACAAGTGTTTGTTGCGCCACGATTGGGGGCGTTAGTGTAATGAGTCATCCAATTTTATACGACAAGCACGCCACGCAGTTTTTTAATTTAGGGCTTGGTGTGTTAAAGGATGCCGTTAGTTGTTTAGTCACTGAAGAACGAAACGGTGTGTTTGAGTTAGAGATGAGTTATCCAAGTAGTGGGGCTCTGGCTGATTTGATTGAAGTGGATTATTTGATTAAGGCCGATGCTGGTCATCGCAGGGCTTCAAAGGAACAGGTTTTTCGTATTGAGCGCATTGATAAGGGGATTAATGGGGCGATGACCGTATATGCAAAGCACGTTTCTTATTTAGCACAAAGTTTAGCTTTGAGACCAAGTGTGAGGATTAATGGTGAAACAGGAAGTAGCGCACTTGGTTTGTGGCGTGATGCCATTGTAGGAGCTCACCCGTTTCGAGTGAGTTCTGACATTAGCAGACGAGGGAGCACCCATTTAACCATTCAAAATTGTCAGAACGCAAGGCAAGCATTAGGTGGTGCGAATGGTTCGATTTTAGACGTGTGGGGTGGCGAGTATTTGTTTGATAATTACCACGTGCAGTTGTTTGATAAGCGTGGTCGAGATGCGAATACGTTGATTAGTTATGGACGTAACTTAGTGGATTTAGATCAAGAGGAAAACATTGCTAATACCTTTACGTCGATTTATCCTTATGCTATTTACGGTAGTGGAGACGATGCGCAAATTATTACATTGGCTTCACCAAACTTTGTCATGGATTCGGAGAATGCCAGATACTTTGCTCACAGGCGGGTACTGCCGGTTGATTTTTCTCGCGAGTTTGAACGAGACGAAAGACCAACGGCTGCCCGCTTGAGGGAGTTAGGGGAAGCGTATATGGAGGAACACGAAATTGGTGTACCACGTGTATCGATTTCACTTAGCTTTGTTGACTTAACAAAGGCATTGAATGGAGCGGGATTAACTTATGAAGAGCTGAATTTATGCGATACGGTTCCCGTTTATTTTGAGAAGTTAGGAATTAAAACTTACGCCCAAGTGGTTCGTGTGGAGTGGAACGTGTTATTGGATCAATACGAGAACATCGAGGTCGGGCATACGAAGAAAACACTTGGGGACACCATACGTGGGATTGAGCGAGATCTTAATCAAGCTGCCAATACTTCTAACTCTGCTCTAACAGCAGCCAATGGAAAGAATACTGTGTTTTTTGGGCATTTCCCTAATCCACCGGGACCAACTGCGACGCGTGTTGGTGACTTATGGTATCGTCCAAATGGGGAACATACGGAACTTTGGACATGGAATGGTAGTGGCTGGGAATTTGTGATGTCAACCGCACCAGATGAAGCGTTGCTTGAAAAGATTGCAGAAGCTAGGCGTGAAGCAGAGCGAGCGTTACAAGAGGCAGAAGATGCCATGACTGAAGCAAGAGACGTTAGAGAAATTGCACAAGAAGCTTTTGACAAAGCAGAACCACTGGTTGGAATAACCAATGAATTGACAGGTCAGATGACAACCGTCACTGCGTTAGCTCAAGGCTTACAAACTAGTGTTAGCGATTTAGGAGCAAATACACAATCGCAGATTACCCAATTGAGTAATCAAATCCATACGGAAGTGACCGATCTTAGAAGTGAAACGCAGTCGTCGATTACACAGTTGAGCAACAACATCAATTTGCAGGTAGAGGATCTCGGTAATAATGTGATTAATCGGATCAATGTCTCGTCAGAGGGAATTTTGATCAATGGTAATCGGATTCACATTACAGGGCAGACCTTCATTGATAATGCAGTAATTACAAATGCATTGGTGAGAGATTTACGGGCAACAAATGTCAACACTGATACTTTAGTAGCAGGGATTGCTGAAGTGATTGAACTAGATGCAGGAAGTATTACCACAGGTATCCTTTATGGACGAGAGATTGAGGGGTGTGCCATTACAGGTGGAAGTATTGAAGGTACGACATTTAGGACCAGATCAAGTAGTGATTATTCGTTAGAAATATCAAATGGAGAAATAGAGATTACCGATGAAGAAGATGCTCTCGCAGGTCGTTTGCGTCAAAGTGGGTTACAATTTTTCTCTAACCGAGGAGATGAGAACCACGTTGGAAGTGTGTCAAGAATTCGAGCTAGGCAAGACGCATCCCAGGTACTAGGTGTTCGTTTATCTTCCCGAATTGGTTATAGTGCTGGGATATCAAGAGTAGATGGTGACGGGATCCATCACAGTAGAATCCTTGTTCGTAATCGAGGAGGAACTTGGGATAGTCCAGTAGAAATTACGTATCCACAGTTTACGACTGCCGTCCGTGGAAGGACCAACAATAATGCTTCATTTAACTTTTCTAGTCAAGTAGGAGCAGGAGGTAGTTTCTATATTGGTCAAAATAGCAGTGGTCAACAACGTATCTGGTCAGATATGATTTTCAGTCGTACAACTAGTTCTGCAGCCAATGTACACATAAATGGTGATAGTACACTTATACGCTCTACTTCTGCATCAAAGTATAAGCTGAATATGACAAAAGTGGATACAAGTGACTTAGCAGAGAAAATATTAAACCTAGACGTCACAAAATGGTTTGATAAACCTGGTGTAGAAGCTTATGCAAAGATGCTAACAAAACGATTTAATGGTGAAGAGATAGACTTTGAGGATATCCCTCATCTACGTGAACATTACGGTTTGATTGCTGAAGATGTTAGTGAAGCAGGGTTGGATATGTATGTGTCCCGTGGATCAGATGGAGAAATCGAGGGCATTGAATACGATCGTTTATGGACACTTCTCATCCCACTAGTCAAAGATCAGAAAGAAAAGATCGAATCATTAGAAAATCAGCTACAAAGTGAAATATCACAACTTAAAAAAGAACTGGAGGCAGTAAAAAATGGAAACTAACGTAAACAACGAAATCATTAGTCAACTAGCGGTAAAAATCGCTAATTTAGAAGTACAAGTAGCGGCATTAACCGCAGAAAACAAAGTGTTACACAGCCAATTAAAACAAGCGACACCAGAGGTGAATGAAGAAGGAGTTGAAGTCAATGAGTCAGGTGAATAAACAACACGAACTAACGATTAACATTAGTCCCGGGTCTCGAAGCAATATCATCACCAATACGACCTTCTTTACCATGGACGTTCGTACCGCAAAGAAAGTCATCAACTTCACCCATGAAAGTGGACCCGTTGATTTAACCAATGCGAAGGTATTAATTGGCTTTGAATTCGTAGGAGCGAATGCGTCGAAAATCATTGATTCAGAAGATGGATCCATCGTGATTGAAGACGCTGTAGGTGGAATTTGTAGTGTGATTTTACCCAACCATCTCTATGATTATGAAGGTCAGGTATTGGTTCACGTCTACATCAAATACGAATATGGCCGCTCACTTGATTGTGGGGTCATCGTTACTGAATTTGAAGAGTCATGGTTAGATCGTGATCTGCCACAGTTGTCAGAGTTTTACGTTCAACGCTTTGAAGATTTGGCACGTGCGTTAAAAGAACGTATGGCAGTGGTGGAAGAACAGTTGGAAGACATCGAGAGCTTTCGTGGCCCGCAAGGGGAAACTGGTCCACGTGGTCCGCAAGGGGAGCGTGGTTTAACAGGCGCAACTGGGCCTATCGGTCCTCAGGGAGAACGAGGCCTAACCGGTGCCGGTGCTCAGGGTCCACAAGGGCTACGTGGAGAAACAGGTGCTACAGGGCCACAAGGCGAGCGAGGAACTACCGGTCCAATTGGCCCGCAAGGAATTCAAGGCTTGACAGGTGAACGAGGAGCGGTTGGTCCGCAAGGTGCCACAGGCCCACAGGGCTTACGTGGAGAAGTTGGTGCTGTTGGTCCAGTCGGTCCGCAGGGAGAACGTGGCGCAACTGGGCCAATCGGTCCCCAAGGTTTGCAAGGCGAAACAGGTCCGCAAGGTCCAAGTGGAGCAAGCGGGAACTCAACTTTCACAACGCCTTCCGCCAACGCAACGTTGCTAACATTGCCAACCGAAAGTGGCTCGTACCGAATTCAAACGGGTAGGCACACACACGCCACGGGTACCTTCGCCATCCTCTTTCCTGTGCCGTACACCAGCCCGCCGACCGTTCATTTGACGATTCAGGATGGAAACACTCTTGCCATTGTCCGTGTGAGCAATGTCACTGTCAACGGCTTCAATATCGTTAGGTCAGGCGGCACTGGGCAAACGATCACTCAATGGTTTGCACAAGGGGTTTAGCAAGGAGTAGAAATTAGAATCGACCGTTGTGAAAGAAGGATGCTTGTAGCGTAAATACAAAGAGTCATCCTTTTTCACAATTTTAAAAAAACGATAGGCAGTTGCGAAAGTCGAACTTTTCATCTAAAATCCCTTTATTTTGCGAGTTTAGGTGAATATTTTCATCCAACAGCTCGTTATTTCGCAAATTAGGTGAATTTCGCAATTGCCTAAATTTAAAAAACTAAAAACGAAAGGAGAAATTTAATGAATGAAATAAACGGAACAATCAACCAAGTGGTAAAAAAAGAACATGAATTAACCATTAACATTAGTCCAGCCAATCGAACCAACATTGTCACCAATACGACGTTCTTTACCATGGATGTAGAAACAGGTAAAAAAACCATCAATTTTACGAGTGACAATGAACCAGTAGATTTGAGCAATGCGACGGTCATGTTAGGTTTTGAATTTCTAGCCAATAAAAGTTCTAAAATCATTGATTCGGAAGATGGATCGGTCGTAATTGAGGATGCACAGGCTGGAAGGTGTAGTGTGATTCTCCCCAACCATATATATGACTATGCGGGACAAGTTTTAGTTCACGTCTACATCATGTACGAAGATGGCTATTCCTTAGACTGTGGTGTCATTGTGACCCAGTTTGAAGAGTCTTGGCTCGACAGCGAACTAGAAGAAATGTCACAGTTTTATGTGCAACGCTTTGAAGACCTGGCTAGTAACATCAAGTCACGGATTGCGGAGCTGGAAGAAAAACTTGACGGTGTTGAGACCATGCAAGGTCCACGAGGAGAAACAGGACCACAAGGCCCACAGGGAGAAAGAGGCTTACCAGGGCCGGCTGGAGTACAGGGGCCGCAAGGTGAACGAGGTTCAGCGGGACCAGTAGGGCCATCGGCTAATATCGATGCTCACGTTAATAACCAAGAAGTTCACCTTGACGGTGAAGAACGAGAAACGCTATTTGGTGAGGTAATCCCTCATCAGCTGAATGGTAGCGGGACGTTGGGGAATACACAGGAGGGTAAGCTGACAAACCGCAACTTAGAAGGACGGACGATGGTGAACTTGTGGAGTGATAGACGGGAGGATTTCGTATCGATAAATTCGACAATCACCTTGGCCGGGAATAGAATTGTGTTTATTGGCAACGTAACAGCTACGCTAAGTAATGTTATTTTGAAACCCAACACTCAGTATACAGTGTTGTTAGACACGACACTAAGCGAAACGGGAGCGGGGAACGATATCAGAATTGGCGCAGGATCTGCAAATAATGTATTTACAACAAACGTACCTAACATTACGACGAATGGGCGAACAGTAATTGTGCTGACAACACGTGCAACATTCGAACAGCAAATGGGAGCACTTGTTAATTCTCGCAGTACGAGTACTAGCGGGAATGTGTGTAATATATCCATCTTCGAAGGTGACTGGTCGCACATGGCTGATCAACTGCAACATTCACCACCACGCCAACTTACAAGCGTCGCCGATGACGTAGACGAGCTGGGAATCGTGACCGTAGGCGAGAATTTGTTCGATGGAGAGTTAGAACGAGGAAGTATTCGTGTTTCAGATGGAGCCTTAATGAGTACAGCTAGCTATGTCAATTCGAGGTCAAAGAACTACATTCCGGTTCAAGGTGGACGAAGTATTATGATCACGACACCGAATGTACAGCTAACGCCAACAACAAATGGGAGACCCAGTTTAAATGTGTTTCAATATGATAAGAAACAAAATTTAATCTTCGTTAATACGAATGGTGCACCACAATCTACTATACACCGATTATTGCCTGAGACTAGGTTTATAAAATTTAGGAATGCGAGCCAAACGACTCACGTTTTACCTTTTGACACGCCAATAGCAATTAGTTATGACCGCCCAATCGACCCAACCACACCTCATCAATCAACATCAACCGTCATCGAATACAACGAGAATGGCGCTTGGAAGAAACCGATCTTACACTCAATCAACAATGGTGATCAAGTGTTGGTTGCTGATGAGATTACCGAGACAGAATATATTCAACGGGTTCAGCTAATTGATGCTGACTTTCTTGCTTCGATGACTGATGGAGCTGGAACAGGTGTGAGTCAAGATGGAGCTATGCGCAGAAGTGTATTTGTATCGCCATTGATCAATACAAGGGATAGATGGGAGGTTGTGTGTAACAGGCTAAAAACATTACATTCGAATGGAGAGGGAGACTTTGCAACGCCTCGTGTTCGAGGAAGCATAACTACAAACTCAAACTTAATTGCAGTCACATTACCGATTTCGGTGGGTGCGTCTCAAAGCACTGCCCGCCAATACCTCATCGACAACAACTACCGTTTCCTCGTACCTCTCGCCATACCTCGACGCTTTCCAATTCGCATGCGTAGTTTATCGTCATTCCATCCAATCACGAATGTAATGATCAACAGTGGTGTGGTACAACCACAGCTTAACTTTGATATCACACAGTCGCTAACTGGTAGAATGACATTGGCAGAGCAAGAAATTCGTGATTTGCAGTCAAGTGGTGTTGAAGGGCCTCAAGGTGAACAAGGTCTTCCAGGACCAGTCGGCCCGCAAGGTGTGCAAGGTGAGCGAGGTGCTATTGGTCCCCAAGGTCCAGCTGGAGCCACTGGTCCGGCAGGCGCACCAGGAACTACAAGTTGGAATGGGATTACTGATCGTCCGACAACGTTTACGCCGTCGGCTCATAACCACGCAGGGGAGAATATCACGTCAGGTACTGTGCCTTTTGCTAGGTTACCTGTTGGAACGACAGCAACGACAATGGCTAGAGGAGACCATACACACTCAGCTTTTGATTTAGCGAATGCTAGTGTCGGCTCTACAACTGCTGGAGGAACGGGTTGGGCTCAAATTGGTAATTTCTGTATTGCGTGGGGGAGAACGCCATCGTTTGCTGGAACGACACGTATCGATTTTCCTGTTCGTTTTATGGGTCATGTACAAGTGTTTACGACACCGTTTAGTGGTTCTACTTCCTTAACAGCAGTGAGAGTTACTAGCCTTGGTCTTGATGGAGCGAACATCGCAATCAATGGAACGACAGCCGCTCAACAAGTAAGTTGGCTTGCGATTGGGCAACGGGCATAGTGAGGAGGTAAAAAATGTTTGAACAACTAATTGAACTAACCATCCCCTACGGACTCTTCGCCCTACTCTTCGTCTGGCTACTTCATACAACTAACAAGCGAAACGAACTGCGGGAGGACATGTATCAGAAAACCATTGCTAAGAACCAGGAGATCATCTCTCAGCAGGCGAAATCGTTCAGTAGTTTATCAGGCGATGTGTCGGAGATTAAAGATATCTTAACAAGAGGAGGTGCGTTTAATGGTCGACTTTAGCATGATGGTTGGGATAGTCATGGCGATTTCTCAACTTTTCAAAAAAACGGGGCTCAACCCTCGGGTGATTCCAATTTTCAACGTATTACTTGGAACGGGCTTATCCCTTTTGTATTTTAATAATCTCGGTATCTTAGAAAGTATTCAACAAGGATTGCTGGTGGGACTTTCCGCATCAGGGATGTACGACGTATGTACCAGCTTTAAAACGTACGATTAAGTAATAAAAAAAGGTAGAAACAACACCATTGTTATGGTGGTTGCCTCTGCCTTTTTTCTATTTTCACGATTTCAACGGGGTTATCTAAGTGCTTCTAACTCCTCACGCATTTCTTCGAAACGTGGAGCGAAAGCCTCTTCTGTCACTTCCAGAACCGCAATATCAGATTCACCGTCTAAGATTTCAAGGATAGATCCTAGGTGAAGAGAGAGCTCTGTCATTGGGAAAAAGATTTCATCATCAGTGATATGCCCGAGGCTGTCAGAGATACTTGTTGCTAAGACATCAAATAAACCATGAGACATCAGAACGGAATCAAAGTGAGGAGTAAAGTTTTCTATTGCTAAGTCAAGTCGATCGATGGCCCAGTCAAGATGCTCATAAAACAATGGGCTCCTGGCTGTTGCTGCTTCGTAATCCCATACGAAGGTGATGGTAATGTCTTCGCCATCTGCTTCAAATGACCAATGATCAAGGATTTCATCGTTAAAATCACGCACTTGCGACCACTCTAACTCTTCCCCGTCAAGATCAACGTGAACTTCATCAATTTCAAACAATTCTTCAATACGTTCACTATGCTCAACAAGCCAGTAACCTAGACCAGCAATCGTTGTCTGATCTGCTTCTTCAAGTGCTTCAATGTATGGTGCACGCTCGTCACCGCCGCACCCTACTAATAAAACAACCGCCAAAATAGGTGCGACAACGCTCATAAACTTAAACCTTTTCATTATAAAACTCCTTTCCTAACCCCTTCTCTACGATAGTATATCCAAGGGCGCCTAAAAAGGGAAGCACAATTTAAAAAAAACGTCGAAATATCTAGCATATTGTCAGCAGAGTCGCTATAATACAGATAAAAGCATTGGTGTAAAGGTGCGTGTTTGAGATGGAAATTATAACGATTGAATGTCCGAAATGTAAAGGACGTTTGCACGTTGAAACAGAAACGGAAAAAATTTTTTGTATGTACTGTCGAGCGGAAGTGGTGGTAAAAAAGGCTGCTGGAAGCGGAGAATCGATTAGTTTAGAGTCCTTAGTGAAGCGCGGATTTTTATCCCTTGAATTTTCCGAATGGGATAAAGCATTGGAGTCTTTTGATCACGCAGCTAACATTGATCCAGAACATGCTATGATTTATGTGGGGAAGCTGTTAACGGAACTAACGTTAAAAAAAGAAGAAAGCTTGGTACACCATTTTAAACCCCTAGATGACTATGTGAACTTTGAGAAAGCCATCCGCTTTGCAGATCCTGTGTTGAAGAAGAGATTAGAGGGGTATAACCAAGCGATTAAAGATCGGATAGCAAGGAAGAAAGCTGAGGAAGAGCGTAAGAAGCGGGAAAAAGAGAAGAAGGAGCAACTAGAAGAAGACCGAAGACGTGAGGAAAGGTTGGCTGTGCTGGAGAACAAGCGGTTAGCAGAAGAAGCATGGAAAGCTAAGAGCTGGCCGATCGTCAAGAAGGTTACCATTATTTTGGCGATCCTGATAGCAGGCCTATATGTTAGATCTCTTATTAATTGATATGAAGAAAGAGAACCGATATAATGGTTAACAGACCAACCAAAGAAGGAGTTTTTACCATGCAAACTTATTTCGTACTCATTAACGAAGAACTTTACAAGTATGAAGCCGAGGATGAAAAAGACCTTGAGAAGAAATTAGAGGAACTATTTAACCCGTGTGATCGAATATTCTACACGCATGAAGATAATTTTAAATCCTACGCAGTAAATAACAAAAGGTAGATAATAGACTCAGGTGAAACTGAAATCTGCTATCTACCTTTTTTGTCACTCGATACGATGGCTGAAAATTTTCTAACAAACATAACTAGCCTCATTCGGGGTGGTCAACCCAAAAGAAGGTTTTAAACCAGCGACGGTTGATTGTATCGGTAAATGCCAATTTTAACCAAATCCCGATACAAAAGAGACTTAAAAATGCCATTTTTTACTATTTAGTGGTTTTAAATATGGATTTTAGATAGAATACGTCCCTAAAAAGGCATTTTCCGTCCTAGTGTGTTCCGTGATGTATCAGTAAAAGTCGATTTTTATTAAATCCTGATACAAGTGGAATCATCTTTTGTCAATTATTGTTGGGTCGTATCAGTAAAGGTCGGTATTTGAAGCCACTGAAAAAGTCTCTTTTATAGCCAAAATAAGCTAGTGAAAATTTTAGTAATACTTTAATATCAATGTTTATAGCATTTCGCTTTTTCATGATTTTTGCATATTTTGGACTTTTTCAGTAGCCTCCGGTATTTAGCAAATTCTGATCCAAAAACAGCTCATTTTAAAACATCATTTCTTCGATGAGTTTTTGAATGCGCTCTGGCTGCCGGATGTGGTATTGGTAGGTGGTGATCAGATCAACCGCAGGATCGAAGCCTTGATTCAGGTAAGCATCCATTTTATCGTTCATATCATCGGCGTATTTTGTTTGATTGAAGGCACCGAAATGTTCCCAAATGATGGTTTTGTTGGTGAACGGGTTTTTGACGAGGAAGTCAGGGGATACCTGCTGTTGGATGAGATTGAAGGTTGGCTCGTATCGATAGAGGAGACCATATTTATCCAGTTGTTCGGCGATGATGCGTTCAGACATGGACCTAAAGTTGATGCCGTTATAGGTGTAAATAGCCGTTTCTCGGTAGAGGTCAGTATCCCGTTGTCTACCTTGCCACTTATCAACCTGCGGATGATAGAAGTAGTGGATGGGCACGGTTTGATAGGCTTTTGGAAGGGAGGCGATGAGTTCCTCAGGTGTTCGGTTGTCGAGTTGGTCAGATGTAGTTGCGGTTAGATTGTGTTCGAGCTGAACCTTACGTATGAGGAGGTATCTTTTGCGACAAAGCTGTTGGATGAGTGGGATGTTTTTAGTGATGCCGATGTGAACTTTCTTAATGACATGAAAATAAGAAGTTGCTCTTTGTCGTGCTAGGTGCCCTTCTGGCAAAGTTTGGAGTTCTTCGTTGATGCTATCCAGTTCTTTTGAAATATTATTTAATGCTATTTTTAAGTTTTTCATGGTCGACCCCTCCAATTGAGATGTTTTACTCATAATATCATAGATTTCGGCAGAAAAATAGGTGATTGTATCGTCAAATGTGTATTTTTAGCAAAATGACGATACAAAAGGAGCTGAAAAATGAGTTTCAAGGCTAGATATCGTCTTAAAATATTAATTCAATTCAAAATTCGTCCCTAAAATGCCATTTTACGTCCCAGCAGTTGTCTACCTGTATCGTCAAATGCACCTTTTTGGCAAAATGACGATACAAGAGGGGTTAAGGGATAACATAATTACAAATGTTGCAGCAGCTTCCCAAAACAAAAAAAACCTCGTTGGCATCGAGGTTTCGTGGCTCCATACGAGCCGTTATATTTAAAAGTGGTGCGAGTGACAGGAGTTGAACCTGCACACCGAAGTACTAGAGCCTAAATCTAGCGCGTCTGCCAATTCCGCCACACTCGCATATCTGGTGTCCTGTAGAGGATTCGAACCTCTGACCCTCTGATTAAAAGTCAGATGCTCTACCAACTGAGCTAACAGGACAAATAAAAGAGATTAAATTTACTATATTAATTTCTGATGCCTATTAAGAAAGCATCTGACGGCCAGTTCCTGACCAATTGCTTCGCAATGATTCGGCTCAGCGTGAACACTTCACCTCAATCGTTACAACTATCGTTGTTCCTCCTGCTCTACCAACTGAGCTAACAGGACGTAATTCTTTGAAAAATATGCTTCAAATCTCATCGTTAGCTTCGTCGTTCGAAATGCTCATGTACTCTATGTACACTCCGCTTTCTCACTTCTTACTGCCTCGACCTTTAGCGCTTATTTTACAAATGGTTTATTTAATTATGGTGAAGGATGACGGGCTCGAACCGCCGACCTTCTGCAAGTCAGGCAGACGCTCTCCCAGCTGAGCTAATCCTCCAATTTTTTTGATAAGCGTCGCATCTCTTCGTCAATTGCGTTGCTCAGCATCCTCACGTACCAATCGTACGCTTCGGTGCTTTACTCCTTATTTCCTCGATCTACTCGCTTCTGAAAAAAATATTTTTTGATACATAACAGCCTAATAAAAAATGGTGACCCGTACGGGGTTCGAACCCGTGAATGCCTGCGTGAAAGGCAGGTGTGTTAACCGTTTCACCAACGGGCCAATTCCAAAGTACCGGAATATAATATCATAAACCTTCATATAGGTCAATTCTTTTTTGAAGAAAATAGCACGAATTTGGATAAAACAAAAAGAACAGCCGTAATGCTGACCGATACACACCTAGGAGTAGTCTGGAAATTTTTAGATTTTTTATACACAACTTTCAAGTAAAAAGGTTGCTTCGCTAATTAGCAAGGCAACCTTCGTTTTATAATTCTTCTGCTATTTCTGTTACTTCAGCCTTAACCTCAGCTAAAGGAATGTGCTTTTTCACAGATTTTAATTGACCTTTGATTTCGTGAAATTTACGTTCAACTTCCTTTTTCGGTTTGTTCCAATCAAATTCTTGGATGTTGTCCTTGATTTCTGTTAACTTTGTTGAGATTGCCTCTTTTACATCTGACATTTCGATGTTTTTGATTTTTTCTTTTAACGTGTCAACTTTTTGTTCTAGCTCTTTTTTTAATTCAGGTCCCTTTTTGACAACAAAGATGGTTGCTGCAACAGCTGCAACAGCAGCTACGACTGTAATGATGACGGTTTTCTTTTTCATGTTCATGGTCAACTCCTTTGATTTTTAAATTTTAATGTTGAAATTCTACTTCTATTCTATAGCAAAAGATCGACAAGGTCAACGATTAAATGGGTCTTTTTTTCAATAAAATCAATGCCGACTTTACTTAACAGGCTTTCTGAGGCTACTACCCGTTTTTTCTTTACTAGTTTGAGGAAATCGTCGAAAAGATATACGTCCAGGCGGTCAATTTCTTTTTTTGAGGCGACGAATTCTAACATAGCGAGGATAAGTGTTTCATAGCTGAAGCTTTTATCTAGATCTAAGAAGTCGGCAATTTCTGGAACGATTTGTTCTAGGAGGACCCGTCTTTTATCTAGTGGTGTGTTTTGAAAGTGTGAAAGGGTCTTTAAGTTATTTTCTTCTAGAGTGAGCAGCTTCTGGGTAAGAGGGGCCAAGTCGACGTCTTTTAAGTAATAGTTCTCGCCTGCTAGATTATCTAAAATTTTTAGGGCATCGCAATAGCCGCGTTTAATATTGAGTTTAGAATTTCCAGGTGCAAAGGAAAGGAAGCTGCCAAGATTTTCATTGGTTTCGATGAGGGTGACGTTGGCGTTTTTGTCGTAACGCCTAAAAAGCCCGAATCCTTTGGTACGGACGGCGATGATCTCATCGTATTTTTGGTTAATGAGCATGTTGATGGGACAACTATTGTAGACGCCACCGTCGATAAACCGAACTTCATCAATGGTATGCGGGGTTAAAAAGGGCAGTTTAGCACTGGCTAAAATGTAATCCACTAGCTTTCCTTCGGGAATGTCTTTTAGGAAGATTTCGTAAGGTTTTCGTTCATTTAGGGAGAAGGTGACCAAACCGAAATCAAGGCCTGAAGCCCGTACTTTTTCTTCAACAATGTAAGAGGAAAGGAATTTTTTAATTTTTGAATGGTCGACCCCACGATCGGTTACAATTTTTTTAAGGGCGGTCGTTAAGTTAGTCGGTGCGTTTTTATCTAATTTAAGGGCGTCCAAAAATTCTTGGTCAAACAAGTAATCTAATTCAATGTTTTCCCAAAGCTCCAATGCTTTGTCAAATTCCCCGCTGGCTAACATGGCAGCATTAATGGCGCCGATGGAAGTCCCAACGAAGCCGTCAAATTGATAGCCTTTTTCCATGTAAGCTTTGCAGACACCCATGTGGTAAGCACCTCGGGCGCCTCCACCTTCTAAGGCAAATCCTCTTTTAGGCATGTTAACACCTCCCAAATTAGTATTAAAAGCCAAGTATGCGGCTAAAATCAGCTAGTTTATGGCTTTCAGAGGGCCTTTTTGACTTCAAAAAGCCAAGTTTTTAGTCTATTCACCTAATTCTATGACTTTTCTAAGTTCTTTTCAGCCCTTAAAAGCCAAGTATTTGCTTAAATTGACCTATTCTATGACTTTTGTTACCTGAAATCGGCTTTAAAAAGTCATAAAAGCGTTGGAAATCGACAATTACTTGGCTTTTAAGGGATTATTCCATCCTATATGTGAAGACTTTGCTACCCTGCTGACCTCTCCACCTTACCTTTTTACTTTGCATTCTGTGTCGTATTTGTCACAGTAAACGCTGCCCCATTGGTACATGGCTTCAAGGATTGGTAAAATGCTTTTTCCATGATCGGTTAGGGAGTATTCCACTTTTGGTGGTACTTCAGGATAAATTTCACGATGTACGAGGTGATCGTCCTCTAAATCGCGCAATTGATTGGTCAGAATCTTTTGTGTGATACCTGGCAGGCGGTCTTTCAGCTCGGTAAATCGCTTCGTGCCTTCTTTTCCGAGACGCCATAAAATGAGCATCTTCCATTTTCCGCCAATCATCGCTAGGGTCAGCTCTTTGACACAGTTAAACTCTTTTTCTAATGTTCTTGCCATATTATTATCTCCGTTCTGAAATCTAGGTATGCATGTCAACACAGGAATTACTTCGCTTCCCACCAGTTCTTGCCATTGCTAATGTCTACTTTTAGTGGGACAGAAATTTCCGTGGCGGAAGTCATCGCCGTTTGAATTAAGTCCGTCATGACGCCGATCTCTTCTTTTGGGACGTCAAATAGGAGTTCGTCATGAACTTGTAGGATCATTTTTGATTTGACATCGTTTGTTTTCATTAATTTATCTACTTCGATCATGGCGACTTTAATGATATCCGCTGCCGACCCTTGAATTGGTGCGTTGATCGCTGTCCGCTCTGCCATCTGGCGTACCATGAAGTTTTTATTGGTAACTTCCGGTACGTAGCGGCGACGCAAGAACAAGGTCTCCACATATCCCAATTCTTTGGCACTAGCAATGGTGCTATCCATGTAGTTCTTAATACCATCGTATGTTTCCAAGTAATTGTCAATGTATCTTTTGGCGTCCATCATGGAAATGCCGAGGCTTTCTGACAGGCCGAAGGCCGATTGCCCATAGACGATGCCAAAGTTGATGGCTTTGGCGCCACGGCGCTGATCGTCGGTGACGTCGTTAATATCGACCCCAAATATTTCGGAGGCGGTTTTTTTATGGATGTCCTCGTCGTTGTTAAAAGCTTCGATTAGGCCTTCCGTTTGACTCATGTGGGCTAAAATACGAAGCTCGATTTGCGAGTAGTCGGCTCCAATCAAAACGTGATCTGGAGAGCTTGGGACAAAAGCCTTGCGAATGAGGCGACCTTCTTCCAATCGAATTGGAATGTTTTGGACGTTAGGATCTGCCGATGATAAGCGACCCGTCTGAGTGAGGGCTTGATGGAAAATGGTGTGGACTTTCCCGTCGTCGTATGTGGATTTTTGCAGGCCTTCGATGTAGGTGGAGTGTAATTTTGTTAAGGTTCGGTATTGTAAGATCAGGTTAATGATCGGGTGTTCGTGTCTCAATTTCTCCAAGACGTCGGCACTGGTGGAGTACGATCCCGTTTTTGTTTTCTTCCCTTTCAAACCAAGGTCTTCAAATAAAATGACACCCAGCTGTTTCGGTGATCCTACGTTAAATTCAGTTCCAGCCAATTGATGGATTTCTGCTTCTAATTTTTCGATGCGACCACCTAAATCTAGGCCCATTTCCTTCAGGACATCGATGTCAATGTTAGTACCTGTAAATTCCATGTCAGCGAGGAGCTGCATAAGCGGGAGTTCGATTTCTTGATAGAGGATCCATTGATCAGAACTTCTAAGTTGATTTGAGAGCTCTGAATCCAGGGCATCGATGGCGCGAGCGATGCTTAAGGCATATTCAGCCACGATCTCCACATCTGGAACTTGACGCTTGACCCCTTTTCCGTATACCTGCTCGTCATATTTCACATCATCCACGCCGTAATGGAGGGCGACTTTTGCGAATTCGGTATCTGCTGTGGTCGGATTAAGGACGTAGGCCTTAAGCAATAAGTCGCTGGCGACACCTGCTAATTCCAGATCGTGCCACTTCAAAGCAACAATGGCTCGTTTTCCGTCAAAGACGGATTTTTTAATACCCGGGTTTGCTAAAAACGATGCGAACTTAGACGACTGTTTAGCCACATCGAAGGGAACGTAATAAGCATCGGACGCATTTAGAACGGCGAACCCGATGACGGTCGCTTGATGATAGTTCGGTTCGAAGACTTCCACGTGAAGGACGCAGTCGGTGTAAGTTTTCAGGTCCAAGATGTCCACGTCGGTGATGATCTGGATAGAGGTAGGTGCTGCAGTAGAAGCGGGAGCGGCCAGCGACCTTAAGAAGGAGTTAAATTCCATGTCGGTGAAGAAGGCTTTTAGTCCTTCTAGATCGGCATCTTTTTTAAGGAGGTCACCAATGGACGGGACGTCTTCCATGTCGCATTTGATGGTGGCCATTTGTTTGCAGAGGAGGGCTTGTTCTTTGTGGGCTTCCACGTTTTCTTTTTGCTTGCCTTTGAGTTGATCGGTATTTTTTAAGAGATTTTCCAGTGAGCCGAAATTTTTCAAAAGTTTGATGGCGGTTTTTTCACCGACGCCGGGGATGCCTGGGAGGTTGTCGGAATTGTCGCCCATCATCCCTTTTAAATCGATAATCTTATTTGGCGTTGTTTCAAATTTCTCCATCACGAGATCTGGCGTGTAGGACTCCATTTCCGTCACCCCTTTGCGGGTAATGTGGACGGTGACGCAGTCGTTGACTAGTTGCAGAAGGTCTTTGTCACCACTGATCACGTCGATGGTTTCGAACTGGTCGTCGCAACCCATGCTAGCCAGCGTCCCGATGATGTCGTCAGCTTCGTATAATTCCACTTCGTAGCGGGGAATGTTCATAAGATCCAGGTATTGTTTAATAAGAGGAATTTGGGAACGAAGTTCATCTGGCGTTGCACTGCGTCCCTCTTTGTAAGAGTCGAGGAGGTCGTGACGGAAGGTTTTTTTGCCTGCGTCAAAAGCGACTAAGACGTGTGTGTAATCGAAGTCTTTGTTTACTTTGTTGATCATGTTAATAAAGCCGTGTAGGGCATTGGTGACAATTCCTGATTTGGTTTTCATCGGTCGGCCAGAATAAGCCGTTGAAAAATAGGCGCGGTACATTAAGCTGTTCCCGTCAATTAATAGTAGTTTGTTCATCGTGTCAACCTCCCGCAGTTATAAATAATTGTAACATAAACGAAGGGTCTTTGTAAGAGGGTCTTTTTTTGGTAAGTGAAACACAACTTTTTTGACCTGATCCCTTTTGCTTTGATTAAAATGAATCTGGCGAGTAGTAAATTTATAAAACTTTAGCAAAAAGTCAATGAAATGACTTTTTTGTGATATAATATAAAAAAAGTCATTGAGGTGAATTTTTATGAAGAATCGAGCGAATCTACAAACATTACTTAAATTCAAGGATTTTGAGCAGATTAAATTAATCACAGGTGTTCGCAGAAGTGGGAAGTCTTTCTTATTAAAGCTTTTGAAGTCACACCTTATAGAAGAGGGGGTCCCAGAAGAGCGCATTGCTTATATTAACTTTGAAGACCTAAATCATGCACATCTTTTGACTGCCATGGATCTGCATAGATACATAGAAGAAGAGTATAGTGGTTATTCAAAGATAGTTTATTTTCTTTTTGATGAGATTCAACTTGTTGCAGAATGGCAACGATTAGTAAATAGTCTGCGAACGAAAGAAAACGTCGATATTTATTTGACAGGAAGTAATGCTAACATGTTATCTGGTGAACTGGGGACGTTATTGACTGGACGCTATATTCGCTTGGAAATGACCCCGCTGTCCTATGAAGAATACCTTGATTTTCAATCGGTTAGTTCAAATGGTGGTCACAAATCGAGCGTTTTTGATCGTTACATGAAACACGGAGGCTTTCCTCTGGTTGCACTCCAGGAGGATGAGGACATAAAAAAATCAGTACTATCTGGTATTTATGGGGACATTATTTTACGAGATGTGGCTCAACGAGGTGATATAAGTGACCTCAACCTACTAGAACGTGTTGTAAGGTTTTTATTGGATAACATTGGTCAACCCATTTCAACAACGAACATATCAAATACGTTTAAATCGAATGGCATCACGGTATCACCTAATACGATCAGTAAAATGCTCCAACTTTTAAAGGATGCCTATTTATTTTATGAATGTTCGAGGTATGATTTAAGAGGAAGAAATCGCCTAAAGAATACACCTAAATTTTACGTTGTAGATACGGGTCTCAGAAACAATGAGTTAGGAAGCATGTCTGGCAATTATGGTGGTCAATTAGAAAATATTGTTTTTTTAGAGCTTTTCAGATGTGGATACGAAGTTTATACAGGAAGATTAGGGGATAAAGAAATTGACTTTGTCGCCATGAAAGATGGGAATGTTTTCTACGTGCAAGTGGCTTTGAAATTACCTGAAGGGACACGTGAAACAGATAATTTATTAATTATAAAGGATAATTATACAAAGGTTGTGATCACTTATGACTTGGACAGTGTTGGGATGATAGACGGCGTCCCGATTCGGCACATTGAAGATTTTTTGCTACACGGTTTGGAACAGTAGAGTTAGGCCGTATAAATTCGAAAAGATCAAAAAATCGCTCTTAAACTCGGTCAAAGTTTAAGAGCGATTTTTTTTAGTTTATTCATCCAACTTAACTGGAACGATCAACTGCAAATTGGCTTCGTCGGTTTTATCTAACACTACGAAAGGTTTCATGTCGCCGTTGAATCCAAGCATGACATCGGTATTTGCACCTTGGAAGGCTTTCAACGAGTCAAGCAAGAACAGAGAACTACACGCGATAGAAAGCTTTGATCCTTCTAATTCTTTGATGTGGATCACTTCTTCGATTTTACCAATTTCAGATGAATTAGATTTGATCACAATTTGGTTTTCGTCCGGTAGAATGGTCATTTTCGCCACGTTAGCACGATCTTCTTTCGCCATTAAAGAAACACGGTCAACGGCGTTGAATAGTTCACGATAATCCACCGTCACTTTAATTTCAAAAGAAGTTGGAATGAAGGAAGCCACATCTGGATAAGTTCCTTCCAGTAGGCGGGACTGGAAAGAAATTTGACCGTTTTTAAATAGAATTTGGTTATTTGTAATCCTAACTTCTGTGCGATCGTCGCTCACATCAAGGGTTTTACCGAGCTCCGATAAACTTCGGCCAGGGATGGTGATGTTAAAGTCGTATTTTTCGGTCGTATCCAAAGTTAGTGTACGCTTGGATAATCGGAAGCTATCGGTAGCTGCACAGTGAAGTTCACTACCATCGAGTTTAAAGTTAACCCCCGTTAAGGTCGGCCTGCTTTCGTTAACCGCCACTGCAAAGATCGTTTGTGCGATGATCGTTTTTAATTCGGCGGTCGGTAAGGTGAACTGGTGAAGGACATCCGACAGTTCGTTTTGCGGGTAGTTTTCAGCAGGTAAACCTTTTAAAGTGTACTCACCTTTATCGCCTCGAATGAGAACCTCGTGTCCGTCAAAGGTATTGATCTCGATCCAATCGGTTTCTAATTTTTTGATGATTTCAAAGAAATATTTACCTGGAATAACGATGCCCCCAGGGGTAGCAATTTGAACGATTTCGGCCTCGCCGGTTTGTAGTGGTAAGAAGGTTTTAATGGTAATGTCAGAGTCGCTACCTGTTAGAAATAAACCATCGCTATCCGCTACAAATTTAATCCCAGTTAGAATAGGAAGTGTGGTTTTGATGGGCAAGGCTTTTGTGACGTGGTTTAGCTTTTCGATTAATGCTTGTCTATTGATCTGGATTTTCATGGGGGTTATCTCCTTTACGCTTCTTTTAAACGAACAACTTTCTTAGGTGTTTAATGTCGTCTGCTATTTGGGTGTCTTCTTTTAAAGCTACTTCGATTTTTTTACAACCATGCATCACCGTTGTGTGGTCGCGTCCACCAAAAGAGGCTCCGATTTTTGGATAGGAAAAACCAGTTAGTTCGCGAATGAGGTACATGCAAACTTGACGGGCAAACGTGATTTCTTTTTTTCGGCTTTTGGAAACGATGTCAGCGGCCGAAACTTCGTAGTGATTGCCTACGGTTTTAATGATGTTTTTAACGTCGATTTTTGCCATTCGCTTTTCTTCTTTAATCAGATGGCGTAGTGCGTCGTTCGCTAGTTCAATGGTGAATTCAGAGTTATGGATGGTCGCATAGAAGATCAATCGCTTTAAGGCCCCTTCCAGTGTCCGGACGTTGCTATGAAACTTGCAAGCAACAAATTCTAATACTTCTTCTGGGAATTCGTCGGGGTTAATGTTTTCGCCTGCCAGCTTCTTTTTCATGATCTCGATTCGGGTTTGAATGTCAGGAATTTGGATGTCGGCTTGTAATCCCCATTCAAAGCGCGACGTCAGACGATCCATCATGTCTTTAAAGTCAGAGGCTGGCCGATCCGACGTGATGATGATTTGTTTGTTTTCGTTGTAAAGGTCGTTAAACGTATTAAAAAATTCCGTTTGCGTTTGTTCTTTCTTCGCTAAGAATTGGATGTCATCGATCAATAGGACGTCGATGTCACGGTATTTCTTTTTAAAGGCATCGAAGCTGTTATCAATGGTGGCAATCCGGTAGTCGTCAACGAATTTTTCACAGGTACAGTAAAGGATGCGTTTCGTCGGGTTGTCATCTAAGATATAGTTTCCAATGGCCTGCATTAAGTGGGTTTTTCCAACGCCAACCCCACCGAATAAGTAGAGTGGGTTGGCTACTTCGCCAGGGCGTTCTGCTACTTGTAAAGCAATCATATAAGCCAGTCGGTTACTTTTACCGGCAACGAAACGATCAAAAGTATAGGTTGCATTTAAATTTCCACGGTAATATTTATGCAAATTTGGGTCCGCTTCAGTTAAGCTAAAAGTTTGTTTTTCTTTTTCCATAAATTCAGGTGTGACAAATTTGACATCCAAGGATTTTCCTGTGATGTCAGTGGCAGTTTCAACCACATCTTTAATGTAAAATTTTTCTAACATTAATTTTTCATGGTCATTGGTCACCACAATGTATAGTCTATCGTCTCGTTTATGGGCTTGTTTTGGCGTAGAAAACAGGAGCTCAAAAGACTGATCTGACATTTTAGCTTTCATTCTTTCGACAATCTGATCCCATACCGCTTGAAAATCTTCCAATTAAAGCACCTCCGTGGTTTATTTAGCCATTTTCAGAGGCCAAAGGTGTGACGAGTTATCCACAATTATAGCATAAAAAAAGCAAAAACACGACTTATTTTTGCAAAAATTTGCTATTTCGGAGGAAGTTTTCCACAAAACAGTGCAACACCAACCTTTTGACAAAGTGTCGAAAGTATTGTATACTCCATAAGAATGTTGTTTTCCAAAGAGTGGGAAAAACGATAGAACGAAGGAGAGATTTTATGAATAATCTACATAAACAAAAGTTAGCTATTATTGCTGCCGGAGCAATCGGAATTATTGCGGTATTTTTACCTTGGATATCAATCGTGGGAATTAGTGGAAATGGAATGGATGGTGGAGACGGGTGGATTACCTTGATTGGGTTTGCTGCTGCCATCGGATTATGCTTCGTTGGCAATCAAAGTGAAGCAGTAGAAGGGAATTTTAAATGGGGAATCGTTGGTGCTGGTGCAGTATGTGCTGCTGTTGGATTATTTAACTTAATTAGTGTCATTAGTGAGCCAGCTATATTTGGTGTATCGCCGTCTCCAGGAATTGGGCTATTTTTAACCTTAATTGCGGGTGTAGCGGTAGCAGCGCTTGGGTTTAAAGGTAACGAGTGGCTTAAGTAATCTGGATTGAAACGAAGTAAGAAGTTCAACTTTTACGATGAAGTTGAGCTTTTTTATTTTATTTCTTTATTTCAGAATGTCTATTCGTCATAGTGAGGTTCTTTTTGAAGTTCCACCTTTTATGTGGTAAAATGGTGAAATAAGTAGGATAGATGAGGTCATAAAAATGAAGATTGGAATTTTAGATTCGGGTATCGGTGGTTTAACCGTACTAAGGGAATGTTTGAAACAAATACCTAATCATGAATACCTTTATTTTGCTGACTCAAAAAATGCCCCTTATGGGATTAAGTCTAGGGCAGAAGTCTATGAGTTAACGGAAAATGCCGTTCGATATTTACTTGCTGAGGGCGCTGAGATCATTGTGATCGCTTGTAATACAGCTACTAGTGCAGCAGCACAACAGTTGCGAGAAAAATACGACGTTCCCATGATCGGAATGGAACCGGCAGTTAAACCCGCTTTAAAGCAAGCGGCTGGAAAGCGAGTTCTTGTGACGGCAACGGAGCTTACGTTGAAAGAAGGCAAATTTCTAAATTTGACCAGAGAGCTAGATGAAAGAAGTGTCATCGATCTTTGTCCCTTAGGGAGACTGGTGAGGTTTGCTGAGGCAGGAGAGTTCTCAGATGAAAAAGTTCTACCTTATCTCGAAGAAAGGTTTCAAGAGTTTGATTTGAGCTTGTATCGTAGTGTCGTCCTTGGATGCACGCACTTTCCTCTATTTAGATCGGCTTTTGAAAAGATCCTTCCAAGTGATGTGACCCTTATTGATAGTAGTGGTGGAACGGTCAATCGGATGAAAGACTTTATAACCGTAACGAGTGAAAATCCTTCGGTTCGACTATTCTTATCGGGAGTCCCTCTTGAAGAAGGGGAACGATTTGATCTCATGTGGTCGATTTTAAAATCGGAATAGGTGGCCTCTGATTAAGCGGATTGAAAACGAGGAAGTTGTTTGTTAAAACTTTCTACCTCGTAGGGTGGCAGTCTAAAATACACATTTCGCTTCGAATAAAGCCCTTTTGTATATTCGCTTTCGAAGTAGAACAACAGGGAAAGTTGCCTGTTTTCGAAAAAATCTTGATTTTAGGGCAACTTTTAAGCCCAAAGGGTCAGAATGCCATTCAGATTAACTAAGAAGCCATCTTTTGACAGATTCCGAATTAAGGCATCGTCTCTTTTTTATGTTCAAAATAAGTATTAATGACCTCATTAGCGACTTCTAAAGAAATGGGGTTGTTTTTATCTGGCAACTCCGCTTGTGGGAAGACGATGGCGATGGCAATTTCTGGGTTATAGGCAGGTGCATATCCGACAAAGGTCAGGTGATGGATCGGGATCAGCTCACCGCGATTTGAATACATCAGATTTCCTTCTCTATCTCTGGCAAATTCTTCTGCTGTACCAGTTTTTCCAGCCGGATGGTGGGGCGAATTTTTAAAGAAGTGGTTTCCTGTTCCGGTAGGAGCTTGAAGGACTTGTCGAAACCCCTCTTGAATGCGATTCATTCCTTCAGGTGAAACATCGATTTTATTTAGGAGATAAGGTTCAACATCGTGAACTAAAATTTGCGTCTGGTCATCGATTTTGATGGAAGCATCTTTCAATAGGTGTAGGGCGTACCGACTTCCACCATTAGCAATCGTACTGATGTATTGGGCAAGTTGTAAAGGTGTGTAAGTATCTGACTGGCCGATTGAAAGGTCCAGTAATTTTGCTATGCTTTTATCGGGATCTCTTAGTCCGATTTGTTCTCCCGGTAGATCAACGCCCGTGTAGGTACCTAGACCAAAGTTTTCAAAAGAGGAACGATAGGTATTGATGGCAGTCAGATCAATGTTTAAGTTTGTGCGTGGGAAGTAGTGGTCACCTCCCATTCGAATGGCTTGTTGCATAAAGTAAACGTTACTTGAAAGGCGTAAAGCGTCAATGTCATTAACGACACCTAGATCAGACCAAGAAGCTTTTTTGGTACCGTCAGCAAAAATCATGGCCTTGTCTTCAGTGATATCACCAAAGGAAGTAATGCCTTGCTGGTAAGCTGTGATCATGGTTGCTCCTTTAACGACAGATCCCATAGTAAAGGCGTTGTGCAGGTTACCTAATGGGTGGTCTTGAAGCTGGTTGTTCTCATCTAACACTTTCCCATTTAATGAAAGGATTTCACCGTTATTTGGGTCGACAATTACAATGTAGCCCTCTTGTAAGTAGGTTGCAGCTAGTCGATTTTGCCTGGCAGAAACCATATGACGTTCTAGAATTGTATCAATTTTGGCTGACAGTTCTGCATCGATGGTCAAGGTTAAGTCGAAACCTTTCATCCCGTCATATAAGGTGACAGCTGGCTGATCAGAGTTAACCAGGTGCATGGATTTAGAACCGTGTAGGAAATCTTCGTAATGTCTTTCTAAACTAGACAACCCAATGCGATCGTTCATGGTGTAACCTAATTCTGCAAAGTAATTAAAGTCTGTATCTGGCAAGCCGCTTCCGTCTTTGTTCACAGCTCCTAGTAGATCATGATGACCGATAATACTTGGATACTCTCGTTCCGATAACATTTCGACATTTACACCGCTAAGATGATCTAAACGCTCGACAACAAAAGCAATCTCAACGTCAGTTGCATCAAGTTTAATAACACTAACACCGCCACCGTAAACCGCGTTGATCATTCGATTAAAAATGACTTGTGAGGCCTTATCTTGTGTGCGAAGCGTATCAAGCTGCTCCTCCTCTATCGGTTGATCATCTTCGAGGTGGTTAAGCCGACGATACAATACATGTAAATCGTTGGTAGATAGCTTTTGGGTATCAACTTCTATGGCCCCGGCCAACTGGTCTGCAATGGCATACATCTGTTGGACGCTTCTGTTTGAGTCGTAATAATAAACGATAGAGAGAGCAGGATTGTTGATGACTAACGGGTTGCCATGGCGATCGTAGATTTCGCCTCGAGGTTGAGATTTTTTAAGAACGTATTTTTCTTGCTTTGTTAGATGTACTTGATAGTTTTGTTGGTGCGTGTGATGAACGAGGGTTAGGCGGAAAAAGATAGCGATCGTTAGCAACAGATAGCTTACTTGAAGAAGTTTAATGCGTCCATTTTTGACGTTTAGGTTTTTAACCTTTTCCCACATAACATCACACCACCTTATAAGGATAAAAGTAGTATGTCCGAAACAAAGGAAAATAAAAAGACACCGGAATTTGGTGTCTCGAAAACTCTTACTTCGTTCGTTTTTAAATAAAGTGTGGAAGTTCGAACTTATTGCCTTACTTCGTTCCGAAAATGCGGTCTCCCGCATCGCCTAATCCTGGGACAATATAGCCTTTTTCATTCAATTTCTCATCTAAGTTAACCAAATAAATCTCAACATCAGGATGAGCTTCGTTTACCGCTTTAACTCCTTCTGGAGCTCCGACTAAGCAAATTAGCTTAATTCTTGTGGCACCACGCTCTTTCACAGCGTCAATGGCTGCATTAGCTGAACCACCTGTAGCTAGCATCGGATCAACGATCAAAATGTCTCGCTGGTCAAGGCCGTCCGGAAACTTTGCAAAGTATTCGTGGGGTAGCAATGTTTTTTCATCACGAACAATACCAATGTGGCCAATACGCGCCGATGGAATCATTTGTAAGATCCCGTCGACCATGCCAAGACCTGCTCTTAGAATAGGAACGATGACCATTTTCTTGCCGTCAACGACGTGTGCTTTAGTCTTAGTAACCGGTGTTTGTACTTCCACCTCTTTAAGGGGAAGGTCACGTGTGATTTCATAAGCCATTAAACCACCAATCTCATTAATGATTTGTCGAAATTGCATGGTTGGCGTATCCTCTTTACGAATTTTTGTTAATTTATGTTGAAGGAGAGGGTGGTCTAAAATATGTACTTTCATCTAACTTTCACCTCATGGGATACATTATTTCTCTGTGGTCAAGTATACTACAGGTGTGCGTTTTTTACAAATCTTAAATAATGGTTTATAATAGAAAAATGAGAAGTACCTAGGAGGAAGTTATGAATGGATAAAACGTTGCAATATTTAAAGCAGTTAACCGATGTTAACGGGATCTCTGGTGATGAAAAAGCAGTGCGTAAATTATTTAAAGATTTCGCTACTGATGCTAGTGATGAAGTGGTCCAAGATAAGCTAGGTTCCGTGATTGCTAAAAAAGTGGGAAAAGAAGGCGGCCCTAAAATTGCCATTGCAGGTCATATGGATGAAGTCGGATTTATGGTTCATTTCATTGACGATAAAGGATTCATTAAGTTTAAGCCGGTTGGTGGCTGGTGGTCACAAGTGTTATTATCGCAACAAATGACCATTACCACGTCGACTGGAAAAGAAATTCATGGAATCATTGGGTCAACGCCACCTCATGCCCTAACCGCTGAGGCACGTAAAAAGCTCGTTGAGCTAGATGACATGTTCATTGATATTGGTTGCGATGACAAGGAAGAAGCAGAAAGCTTTGGAATCAGACCAGGCGATATGATTACGCCGTACTTTGAATTCCGTGAAATGGCAAACCCAAAGTATTTATTAGCGAAAGCATGGGACAACCGTATCGGATGTGCCATCGCCATTGACGTTTTAAATAATTTAAAAGGGGAGAGCCATCCAAACGAGTACTACAGTGTCGGAACCGTTCAAGAAGAAGTGGGATGCCGTGGTGCTTTTACGACGGGGAACATGATCCAGCCTGATGTGATCATTGCAGCTGACGTTGGCTTAGATGGGGCAACACCAGGTAGCGATAAAATCAAAGCGGTACTTGGAAAAGGACCAATCATCACCTTGATGGACGGTGGCACCATTGGTCACAAAGCGTTACGCAGCTACATGGTTGATTTGGCGGAAGAGTTAAAAATTCCGGTTCAATTTGACATCATGATGGGTGGTGGAACCGATGCAGCACCAATGCATAAAATTGGTGACGGTGCCGCAGCGATGTCTTTCGGGATTCCATCGCGCTACATTCATTCCAATGGATCGATGATTCACCGTGACGATTATGAAAATGGTGTTAAGTTACTGACTGAGTTCGTGAAACGATTCGATACTGAAGCATTAAAGAAAGTAGTATACGAAGATTAAAGTTACGAAGTGAGGACGACTTGAAAAAGTCGAACCTCGCTTTTTTGATGTCAAAATAGGGGGGGTTGTGCCGTGGGAAAGTTGAAATTATACATAAAAATGATCTGTAAAAGCCATGATAACGTTAGCTAAGTTTAATTTCAGGGGTTGAGATGAATGAAGAAGATGTTGATATATATGAGTTTTTTCCTAGTTGTAGCGGGAATTCGTGCTGGATGGATAGCAAGGAGTGATGATGAAGCACCTGTTATGGCGGAACAAGACATTCGTATGGAATTGGAAGCCTACATGGAAGAGAGGGAGCTTGCTCCAATCGAACCTCGCCTAGATCCGGTGTTTGAGTTTGTTCCGGGGTTGTATGGCCTTACGGTTGATTTTGAGCTATCTTATCAGAACATGTTGAGTTATGGACGATTTGATCCGAGCCTAATTGTCACTAAGGGGATTCCTTACGAAGGAAGTTCCGAAGATTTCAGGCAACATCGGATTTATAAAGGCAACGAGAATAGCCCTTATGTGGGCTTGTTGATTAATGTGGCTTGGGGGAGTGAGGAATTGGATGAAATCCTCGACATCTTAGACGAATACGATGTGTTGGCATCCATCTTTTTTGAAGGGAAGTTTGCGGATAACCACCACGATCAAGTACGGGATGTGTTAAACAGAGGCCATCTGATCGGGAATCATTCCTATTCTCATCCGGCTGATTGGTTGACCTTCTCTTACGAGGAATTCCAACGAGAAATCACGCTGACCAACGATATCTTATTAAGCATTACCAACGAGGAAGTCACGTACTTTGCACCGCCAGGCGGCGCCTTTACAGAAGACACCATCCGCGCCGCTTACGATCAAGGCATGTATACCATTTTATGGTCAGCCGATTCCATCGACTGGCGAGGTGAGCCCGCTCAGGTGCTTGTTGATCGGGTGATGAGACGGATAGAGCCAGGCGGTCTGATTTTGACGCATCCGAAACCAGAAACCGTGCGCGCCTTACCAGAAATTATTGAACGGGTGCGAGCAGACGGTTTGGAGTTTAGGAGGGTTGATGAGATTGTAAGTGGACGACGTGGGGAGCGATAATACGCCACTTGGTAGACAGGATTACATCAATGTGCTACAATTAGCATATAATAAAAGAGACATGCTATGAACATGTCTCCTGTAACTACTTAAACGCTTAGGTAGTTCATCTAATCCTTATGGTTTAGAATTCCCACTCTGTTTACGTTGGTCAGACGCTAGAGTGGGTTTTTCTTTGCCTTTTTTACTAAACAAATGTTTAGTAATAATTTTGGCAGCTGTAGAAACAAACGTCCCAACAAACAGCTGTGCAAATTTCAACAAATATTCTCCCATGGAGCTTCACCTCCTTTCTCCTTTTCAGGGAAAGGGGATAGATGAACTCCATTAGCGTCTTATTGCGTTACCATAAAATTGTATCATATTGCACCATATTTTGACAGCTATTTTTGAAGTTTTTCAACCTAAATTATGCATATGAAAAAGTCTGAAAATGTGCTAAAATGATCTCATGAAAGGTCAGGTGAAGCGGATGAAAGCTTTAGGATTAATCGTTGAATACAATCCCATGCACAATGGACACCTTTACCATCTTAACGAAAGCAAAAAGCTGACCAATCCAGATGTCACCATCGCTGTCATGAGTGGGAACTTCACTCAGCGTGGGGAGCCGGCCATTGTTAATAAATGGGAACGAGCTAAAATGGCTCTGGAAAATGGGATTGACCTTGTGATTGAGCTTCCCTACGCCTTTTCCAATCAATCGGCTAACCTGTTTGCAACGGGAGCTGTTTCGATTCTCAACCACCTTAAAGTTGACCACCTCGTATTCGGGAGCGAGTCCGGAAACATCGATCAACTATGGGAGCTGGCTCGGCGAACAGGTGACCTGGAATTTCAGCAACGTGTCAAAGAAAAACTAGATAAAGGACTAAGCCTGCCAGCTGCCTATCAAGAACTCGACCATCGTTACAACGGATCAAACAACACGTTAGGAATCGCCTACTTGTCTACGATAGAGAAGCTAAACGCCAACCTAAAACCCTTGACCATCTCACGTCTAGCAAGCCAACATACGGAAGAAATCCCCAACCATCCAACCATTGCCAGCGCCACCGCCATTAGAAAGATGATTACCGAAGGTGCGGATTACGGCGCCTATACGCCCTGCCAATTAGATCCATCGGTAGCTACCCTTCAAAATTGGGAATCCCATTATCCTTATTTACGCCACAAACTCCTTACAACGGATCCTGAGGATCTGGAACAGATCCACGATATGGTAGAGGGCTTGGAACACCGTTTCATCGAATCGGCTAAATCCAATTCCAACTTCGAAGACTTCGTCACCGGTGTTAAAACCAAGAGATACACCCGAACGCGACTTCAACGCATTTGTGCTAACGTACTAACGGGAACGACAAAACCAGACATTGCTCAATGGGATCTCAAAAAAGGTGCTTCTTATATCCGTATCTTAGGATTTACGGGCGCAGGGGCACAGTACCTCAGACAGGTCAAAAAAGAGGTGGAAGCCCCCATTTATAGCACCTTTTCTCGAACCGCTCACGATATGTTGAAGCACGAACAAAAAGTAACCGCCGCCTACGCTAGCATTTATTCAGAAACTAACTGGACGAACCACATTGAAAAAGAATTTTCTGGACAACCTGTTCAACTGGAGCCTCAAAAACAATAGAAAGGTCAGTGAAAGACATGGAAAAACACCTGGAACTAAAAGAAGCCATTAAACGTGTTGCCGGCGACGACGTAAAAATTACACATTTGAATGTCAATGAGGAAGACTCGTTGGTAACGATTGCCATGGTCGTGCCAGAAGGTGCGCTAAGTGCATTGCACGATGAGAAGATGCTAAAACGTAGCGTCATCAAAGTCATCAAACTTGACTTTGGTTACACAGGAGTAAAGTTATCCGTAGACGTCAAAAAAGAAGCGCCAGTTAGATCGAGTCATACCAAATACATTATGGTAACCTCAGGTAAAGGGGGCGTTGGTAAATCAACGACCTCAGCCAACTTAGCGGCTTGTCTTGCTAGGTTTGGTCACAAAGTAGGTATCATAGATGCGGATTTTTATGGTGCCAGCATCCCGAAAATATTTGGAATGAACGACCCACAACTACGCATTGACGCCAACGAAAAAATCATCCCACCACAGTCGGAAGAAGGGGTGATGATCATGTCCACGGACTTCTTAGTAGGGGATGATCAACCCCTCATATGGCGTGGGCCGATGCTTGGTCGCATGCTTGAACATCTCTTTAAAGACGTTGCTTGGCCAGAAGATACCGACTACATCATCGTCGATCTGCCGCCTGGAACAAGTGACATCCCTCTTTTTCTAAAAGATCTCATTCCAGAGGCAAAAGCCCTTGTGGTGACTACCCCTAATCAAATGGCGTCGGAGATCGCAATTAAGTCCGGTGAGATGGCTAAAACTCTAGGGCACCAGATCTTAGGGGTCGTTGAAAATATGTCTTACTACATTAATCCAGCAAACGGGAACCACGATAAAATCTTTGGCAGCGGGGGAGGACTCGCCGTCGCTCAGCGCCTCGAAACAGAGGTGTTAGCCGAAATCTCCATTGGCGGGGTCAAAGAAGATAAAACGGGTGGTATTTTTGCTCCCCATGAAGAAAACGGGCTGCTCTATCTAGGGTTGGCCAATAAGGTGATGAAACTATTTTAATGAAAACGATAAAACAGACATCAAAAAAACCGATGGTTTTAATCGGTATGATGGGGGCGGGGAAAACGACCGTTGGTGAAATGTTGGCCAAAAAATTAGATTTGACTTGGATCGATACCGACCGGTCCATTGAATCTACGAGTGGTCAAGACATCCCAGAAATCTTTGAAATCTACGGTGAACAATACTTTAGGCAGCTAGAACATCAGGCACTTGAATATGCCTTGGCTAACTTTCAAGTGATCTCCTCAGGTGGCGGCATGGTGACGGTGGATCAAAATCATCGTTTATTAAAAGATGCCTACGTGATTTACTTAAAAGCAAAAGTAGAAACCCTTGTGGGTCGACTTTCCGCTACCGGTCGTCCGCTTTTGAAAAACGTAGACGTCCACGGGAAATTAACCGATTTGCTCCACGTTCGTGCAGACCTTTATGAAAAAAGTGCGGACCTCGTTGTAGAAACCGACGATTTATCACCGAATGAAGTGGTGATAGAAATTGAGAAAAAGCTCTCTAGCTGATGATTTGATCAGTAAAGAGCTTTTTCCTTTGTGGATACAGAGAAAGTCCCCTATTTTTATAATTTTTGCTAAAATAGGGGACTTTTTTAACTATTTTTGCTCTGTAAGTAGGTGGAAGTATCCGATTTTCGTGATTTTGACTGAAATCGGATAATTTTGGTCTTACTTTTCGTCTACGGCCTTGAGAAAGTCCCCTATTTTCGGAATTTTGACTAAAACAGGGGACTTTTTCAACTGTTTTTGCTCTGTAAATAGGTGGAAGTATCCGATTTTCGTGATTTTGACTGAAATCGGATAATTTTGGTCTTACTTTTCGTCTACGGCCTTGAGAAAGTCCCCTA
>Ga0123352_10001333_pt1 | contig 32473 bp, 27 predicted proteins | sample TergutLab28metaG_FD_89700 | JGI IMG/M metagenome (GOLD analysis project Ga0123352, IMG submission 89700) | Labiotermes labralis P1 segment gut microbial communities from Petit-Saut dam, French Guiana - Lab288 P1 | ecosystem: Host-associated > Arthropoda: Insects > Digestive system > Gut ...
TCGGCAATAACCTCACCGGCCTTCACTATTTGACCCTTTTTAACTATTGGGCGCTGGTTTATACAGGTACCTTGGTTGGATCGTGTAAATTTAGCCAGTTTGTAAGTGTTCCTGGCCGAATTGTCGGTACGAATTGTAATGCGGTCTGCAGAGGCTTCTATAACAACGCCGTCATTTTCTGCGATTACAACAACGCCGGAGTCAAGTGCTGCTTTATATTCCATACCTGTACCAACAACTGGAGATTCTGCCACCATGAGGGGTACAGCTTGTCTTTGCATGTTAGATCCCATAAGTGCGCGGGATACGTCATCATTTTCAAGGAATGGAATAAGTGCCGTTGCAACAGATACAATTTGCTTAGGCGAAACGTCCATTAAGTCAATACGATCTCGTTCGAATTCCTGAATTTCGTCACGGAAGCGTCCTGCAACACGGCGGTTTACAAAATGTCCGTCTTCCGTAATGGGTTCGTTTGCTTGGGCTATGATATAGTTCTCTTCTTCGTCAGCCGTTACATATACGAATTCATTTGTAACAATTGGATCTTTGCCTTTTTCGTGTATTACATAGCGGTACGGTGCCTCGATAAATCCATATTCGTTAATGCGAGCGTAGGTTGCCAGGGAGTTGATAAGCCCGATGTTTGGTCCCTCAGGGGTTTCGATAGGACACATGCGTCCATAGTGAGAACTGTGTACATCGCGCACTTCAAAGCCTGCACGGTCGCGGCTTAGACCACCGGGGCCCAGTGCAGAAAGGCGCCGTTTATGAGAAAGTTCATCCAGTGGGTTTGTTTGACCCATAAACTGCGAGAGCTGAGAGGACCCAAAAAATTCCTTTATTGCAGCCGTTACAGGACGTATATTTATGAGTGCTTGTGGGGTAACTATATCCATGTCCTGTACGTTCATGCGCTCTTTAACAACGCGCTCCATACGTGTTAGGCCAATGCGGAACTGATTTTGCAAAAGCTCACCAACTGCGCGGATACGGCGGTTACCCAAATGGTCAATATCGTCTTTGCTGCCAATACCGGCTTCGACACCTATGGCATAGCTAATGGTTGCCATAATATCGCAGAAGGTAACGGTTTTTGGTAAAAGTTTATTCATGTGCTGCTTAATTTTTATTGATAACTCTTCTTTGTCAGAAGCTTCAAGTAAGGCTTGTAATGCAGGGTAATAAACCCTTTCTTTTATATCAAAGTCTTTGCCTGATAGGCCATAGGGTTCAAGATATGGGTCGATGTTTACTGCCATGTTGCTTAGCACACGTATGGATCTGTCTTCGAAAACAACATCCACATGAGGGCAGCCGGAATCTTGTATATGGTCTGCCATTTCGCCTGTAAGCTTTTGGCCTGCTTCATATAAAATTTCACCTGTATTTGGGTCTACAGCATGTTCAGCCAAAACAAAACCTCTAACACGTGTACGCAGGGCCAGTTTTTTATTAAACTTGTAGCGTCCAACCTTTGCAAGGTCGTAACGTTTTGGATCAAAAAACATGTTCTTTAATAAAGAGTCCGCACCTTCAACCGTTGGTGGTTCGCCGGGGCGCAGGCGTTTATATGCTTCAACTAAGCCTTCTTCATAGGACTTGGCAATGTCTTTTTCTATAGTGGCTAAAATTTTGGGGTCGTCGCCAAACTTGGCAAGAATCTCTTCGTCTGTGCCAACGCCAAGACAGCGGATTAAAACGGTTACAGGAATTTTACGCGTGCGGTCTATGCGCACATAAAGCACATCGTTAGAGTCGGAATCAAACTCTAACCATGCGCCACGGTTGGGGATAATATTCGCAGAGATAAGCATTTTACCAACCTTATCATGGTCGGTACTGTAATAAATTCCCGGGGAGCGCATAAGCTGACTAACAATAACACGTTCTGCACCATTAATAATAAATGTGCCATTGTCTGTCATAAGCGGAAAATCGCCCATGAAAATTTCTTGTTCTTTAATTTCGTCAACCTCTTTGTTGTGAAGGCGACATTTTACGCGTAAACTAGAGGCATAGGTCGCATCTCGCTCTTTACACTCGTCAATAGTGTACTTTGGTTTGCTGTCCAAAGACATGTCAATAAGGTCTAGCACTAAATTTCCGCTAAAGTCTGAAATAGGGGATATGTCGCGGAAAACCTCACGAAGCCCTTCGGTTATAAACCACTGATAACTTTCTTTCTGTACTTCGATAAGGTTTGGAATGTCTAATACTTCGGCAATGCGAGAATACGTGGCCCTTGTTGGGCCCGGGCCTTGCGTAGGGCGCACCCTGTTTTTTTCCACCGTAACAACCCCTTTGTTTTTGTATGTTAAACACAAGTAAAAAAATTTTTGTTGATATTTGGTGCGGCATGTGATAATCTGACATTATCTAAGACATGGTCATATTGACAAAATGCGATACAGTTATTAACGTTAACATACTGTTCTTTTTATGTCAAGCCTAAATTTTGATTTGGGTTTTTTCTGTGTCGAAATCAATTTTTCAACAGGATTGGAGAGTCCTCCATGACTAGGAATGAAATAAAACACAATGAAATAAAACACGAAATAATTAATATAGAAAAAGATTCAATTGCCGCCGAGTTGGAAATTACAGCCGGCGATTTTTTAATTTCTATTAATAATGAAGTAATCCGCGATGTGTTGGATTATCGCTTTCGTATCCACGAGGAATTTTTGACCCTGGAAGTAGAAAAGCCAGACGGCGAAATTTGGGAACTAGAAATAGAAAAAGACCCGGATGAAGATTTGGGTCTAGTTTTTAAAGACTCCCTAATGTCTCAAACAATGCAGTGTCATAATAAATGTATGTTTTGCTTTGTAGACCAGCAGCCTAAGGGATTACGGCCATCCCTGTATATTAAGGATGATGACCCACGGCTTTCTTTTTTATTGGGCAATTATGTCACCCTTACAAATTTGGATGATGCAGAAATTGAAAGGCTTGCGGGGTACCATCTTTCACCCCTTAGAATATCTGTACATGCAGCAGACCTAGACTTACGCGAGAAGATGATGGGTACTAAAGGGGCACGCAATTTGTTTGACGCGCTGTCGGTTTTCAATAAAGCAGGGATACAAATGCATTTTCAGGTTGTGTTGTGCAAAGGTGTAAACGATGGTGCCGCACTTGACTATACAATAAAAAGATTACTGGAAATAAAGCCAGGTGCTCAAAGTTTGGCTGTTGTTCCGGCAGGGTTAACATGCCACAGGGAAGGGTTGTCTGCGCTTGCGCAATTTACACAACAGGACGCGGTTAAGGTTATAACCCAAGTGGAGAAGTGGCCGGAGAGCTTCGTATTTTTATCTGACGAATGGTATGTGTTAGCTGGAAAGCCACTGCCTAAATATAGGCATTATGGCGATTTCCCTCAGCTTGACAATGGTGTAGGAATGCTGCGCCTTTTTGAACGTGGATTTATGAAGGGATTAATGTCTGAGAAAAACACTATTTTATCATTTGTGGGCACAGCCTTTGCCCGTAAATTACACATAGGCATAGTAACCGGAAAAGCTGCTGGTAAGTTTATGAATAACCTTGCAAAAAGATTTGAGGCAAAGCATCCTAATATAAAAATGAACGTATTGATAATAGAAAACAAATTTTTTGGCGAAACTGTAACTGTTAGCGGACTGTTAACCGGACAAGATGTAATTGGCCAGCTAAAGGGGAAACTTGAAAATATTAATTTAATAATTTTGCCGGAAAATGCATTTAGAGCCGGTGTGAGGCAAAACGTTATGTTAGATGGCATAACGCGCAAGCAGTTAGAGGATGCATTGGGCGTTCATGTTAAGATAGGAAGTGCTGACGGCTTGAAATTTTACCAACAGCTTTGCTTGACAAGCAAGAAATAAATGCTAAACTTCATCTAAAAGATTCACAAAAAAAATCTATAAAGGGGAATTGTAATGAAACTAAGAAAAATTTTAGCTGTATTTATGGTGCTGGCTATTGTCATGGGTTCTGTAAGCTTTGGCAATGCACCTGTTTCTGCTAACCCTACAGATGTTGTAAGGGTTCAAATTGCAGGACACTTTGTTGACTTTGAAGGACAGGCACCAATTATTCAAAATGACCGTGTGCTTGTACCCGTTCGCGGAGTTTTTACATTAATGGGCTTTGAGCCAACTTGGAGCGACGCGACAACCACCGCAACACTGAATGATGGCACAACTACTATTGTTATTCCTATTGGGCAGCCATCATTTACCGTAAATGGAGTGACAGTAACGCCAGATGTACCACAACAAAACATTGAAGGGCGTGTATTAATTCCACTACGTGCCGTTAACCAAGCAATTGGCGGAGATGCACAGTGGGATCCTGTTAACCGGATTGCAACTATTATTCCGCCTCCGGAGCTGATGGAAAGAGTGTTGGTTAACTTAGGTGTTACCCAACCACCACAAACGCAGCCGCCTAGCATAACCACAGCAACTTTACCAAATGGTACAACAGGCAGAGAGTATAGCCAAACTTTGGCGGCAACCGGCGCAACTCCAATTGCATGGAGTGTTGCAAGTGGTAATTTGCCTCCAGGGCTAAGTTTAAATGCAAATGCAGGCACAATCACCGGTACACCAACACAAGCGGGAACATTTAGCTTTGTTGTATCTGCGGAAAATGCAGATGGTTATGACATGGCAGCATTATCTATTATTGTAGAAGCTGGACGTGAAGAGCCGTTTGCGTACACAGAATCGGCAATTACACTGCCAAACAGGCGCCTGACAGATGTTGAGAGGCAAAACTGGATTGCAGAGTATATGGAAAATGGCGGAGCAAGTGCTTTTGAACTTGAAGTTATCAGACTAACAAACCTTGAGCGTGCTGAGTATGGATTATCGCCTTTAGCAATTTGTCATACACTCATGCTTGCTGCAAGATTTTATGCGCAAACGATGGCTAACTTAAACACTGGGTTAGGCCATAGGTATGGCCCATACGGTGGTTCTTTTGGCACAGCAGACGCTTTTGGCGATCGCGTTACCGGTGTAAGAGCAGCCAATGGCCATGGCGGCACATGGACGCCAGAAGCAACTGTTGCGGGCTGGATGAATTCTTCAGGGCATAGGGCAAATATTTTAAACCCGAATCTTACAAGAATGGGCACCGGTTCACACCTAGGTGGTGGCCGTGGTGTGTACCATTATCAGCTTTTTGGAGCTGGTGCAGCAACACCTGTGCCGGGTGCAACAGGTACCCGCACCATCACATTTAACGCCAATGGTGGAACAGGCACAATGCAGCCTCAAACATTTAACCATGGTGTAGCGCAAAACTTACGCGCCAACACATTTACCAGAACTGGATATAGTTTTGCAGGTTGGAGATCTTCCCCAACAGGTGCGGTGCAGTATACCAACGAGCAAAGTGTTAGCATAACATCTAACCGTACGCTGTACGCGGTTTGGACTACGGCGGTTGCACCAACAATAACAACTGCAACATTGCCAAACGCAAGGGTTGGCCAGGCATACAATCAGACACTTGCAGCAACAGGTGCAACACCTATAACTTGGAGTGTTACAAACGGTAATTTACCTCAAGGGTTAAGCCTTAATACAAATACAGGTGCTATAACAGGCACACCAACCACAACTGGTACGTTTACATTTACCGTACGTGCGCAAAACTCCCTCGGGAATGTTACAAGACAACTTTCGATTGTTGTAGATGCGGCGGCAACTGTTGCGGTGCCAAATGTTGTTGGTATGACAGAAGCTGCTGCCAGAGGCGCACTTGAAGCTGTCGGCTTTACTGTTGTGGTTAGGGATTATTTTCAATCAGCTAATGGCATTGGAAACGTAGTTTCTCAAACTCCAGCCGCTGGAACGTCTCAAAATTACAATACGACAGTTCATATTTATGTAAATCGTGGTGTAGATACCATAAGTAATATAACGGTAAGAACGCACCCGAGACAAACCTATGCAGTTAATGAAACCTTTAGTTACGCTGGATTAGAGATAAATGTTATTTGGGCAAGCGGTCGGACGGATGTTGTAGGCGATAACTTTACTTTGGCGTCTGGTGGTTATAGTATAACTGTATCTCCTGGTGCGGCGACTACACCATCAGCTTGGGTTTTCACTACAGCTGGGGAGCACACGGTAACTGTAACTCACGGCGGTCGCACTACTACTTTCACAGTAACTGTAGCATAATAAATGCTATATAATACGATATAAACAAAAAAGCAACTGGTCCGAAATCCGGACCAGTTGCTTTTTTGTAAACACTTATGGGCGGTAAGGGACTCAAACCCCCGGCTTCCACCACGTCAAGGTGGCACTCTATCAGCTGAGTTAACCGCCCGCATATAGTAAGCATGATACCAACTATAACGAATTTTGTAAAGATTTAGTTTAGCAAATTACATAAGCGCAGATACAAATTAGACACAAAAACTAATTTTTTCTGGACGCTAACCCTTAGTTGTGGTAGCATAAAGGTTAAGAAACTCATAGGACGTGGTCTAATAATGGAAAATAACGCACAAGCATTACGCTGTATGAAGCAAATTATCGCCAACGTAGAAAAAATAATAGTTGGCAAGCAGTATCAAATTTCATTAGCAATGGCAACACTTGCATGTCGCGGACATGTATTAATTGAGGATGTTCCCGGGGTAGGTAAAACCAGCTTGGTTGCGGCACTTGCCCGCTCTGTAAACGGTAGCTTTAAGCGGATACAGTTTACACCGGACATTATGCCTAGTGACATTACGGGGTATTCTGCATTTTCTCCAAAAACAGGTGAGTTTGAATATCGGTCAGGTGCGGTAATGAGTCAATTTGTGTTAGCTGATGAAATTAACCGTACATCCCCAAAAACCCAGTCAAGCTTACTTGAGGTAATGGAAGAAAACCAAGTAACGGTGGATGGTGTAACCTATCCCGTGCCAAACCCATTTATGGTGCTTGCAACCCAAAACCCTGTAGACTACTTGGGTACATTTGCGTTGCCGGAGGCTCAGCTTGATAGGTTTTTTATGAAAATATCTTTAGGTTATCCGGACGAAAATGCCGAAGGCAAAATGCTAGACCGCTTTAAGGGCAAAAATCCGATGGACGAGCTCTCACCGGTTGCCGAAGGTGCAGACATAACAGCACTGCAAAACTTGGTAGAAAAAATTCATGTAGATGCGGACATAAACCGCTTTATTGTAACCGTAACACGTAACACGCGGGAACATAAGGATGTGCAATTGGGTGCAAGCCCTAGGGCAAGTCTTTGTTTATTTAGAGCATCCCAAGCATGGGCATTATATAGTGACCGAGACTATGTAATACCGGATGATGTTATTTTAATGGCGCCCCACGTGCTTTCCCACAGGATACTTATGCGGCAAGAAGCAAGCATAAGAAAAGTAACGGTAGCGGATGTATTAGAAAGTGCTTTAGTGCTTGCAACTGCCGGGGTTTCGAAATGAGAAGCCTGTTTAGGCGTGTAAATAATTTAAGTGTGGTTGCATCTAACCGCATAGTTTATGGCGCGCTTTTGATTGCGGCCTGTACGTATGCTTGGTCTTCCGGGCAGCGGCTGGCGTACATTTCTGTTGTAGTGCTTTTTTTACTGCCGGTTGTTTCATATGTAATAACTCTTGCCATACTTATGAAACTAAAAGTATGGCAAGATATGCCTGATATCCTTATAAAAACTCAGCATGATGAAATTGTCATGCGCCTACATAACCCTGCACCTTTGCCGCTTAACCAGGTTGAGTGTATTTTTGTCGATAACGAACCGGCACTAGAAATTGAAAAAGGCCGAAAATTTGCACTTGACCAGCTTAAGACTAGTGTTGCAAGAATTCCGTTTTATGCACGATATAGAGGGTATTACCAAACAGGGCTTATTGCCCTAGAAGCAACAGATTTAATGAAATTGTTTCGTTTGCGCCGTAATTACAAGAGGCAAACAAATATTTTAGTACTACCGCGCATATTGGAAAATAGCGATATACCAATTGCTGCAAACATAATGTCTGAGGCCAGTTCGCGCTTTGACATTAGAGATGAGGATTACGCAACCATATCTGATGTTAGGCCATATATCCCTACAGATTCTATAAAACGTGTGCACTGGAAGCTTACTGCTAAACGGAATGAATGGCTGGTAAAAATATTTCAATCCAACGCGCTCAATTTGGTTACGGTCATTTTAGATCATTCTCGGCTGGACTTCCCGAAAGAAGAAGTTCACAAATTTGAAGATCAGATTGTGGAAAATGCAATTGCCCTTATGCGGTTTTGTTTGGGTAAGGGTATGCCAATAGATTTCTTGCTTACAGACGGAAGCCGTGCCCATGCACAGACAGTGGCTAATTTTGATACAATTTACCACATAGCCGGCAGTATGACATTTGAGGAGAGGCCTACATTAACCCCTGCCTCAATATTGCAGCAAATATTAAACGATGCAACAGGGTATGTAAATGCTGTAATTTTTACAGCAAAGCTGGATATTGATATATATGAACGGATTGTTAATGCATTGGAAAGAGGGCACCACGCGGCGGTGATATATGTTGCACCTAAAATTTCGAACTATGAGTACGATAAGGTATTTGCCTTAATGGTGTCTGCTGGGCTGCCCTGCTACCGAATGATATATGAGGAGGCATAGTGTGAAGAAAATCCCTTCCCACTAACTTTAAGGGGCAAATGCGAATGCAAGCATTCGCGCTTGGCCGTTAGGAGATTATGATGACGAATAAAAAAACAAAAGTAGAATACGCATTTTGTTTGATAATTGGCGGTATATATTTATATTCACTTGCGTTAGCAGTTTTTTCTGCAACAATAATTAATGTTGCCTCCTCTGAGCTGCTTACAATTAGCGTGTTGTCTATCGTTATTTTTTTACTTATTTTTTATAATCGCATAACGCGCGTTGTAACATCAGCCATTGTGGGACTGTTTATACTATATGTGTTATTTTTGCTTTGGCGGGATGTGTATTTGATTATAGAAAACCCTGTGTTTTTGCGTTTTTCTAATACATTTTTTATGATTGTCGGACAAATGTCATACACGCCGGAACTTGGACGTACGGCAGTTTGGCTTTTTAATTTGGCTTTTGCCATCATCGTGGTTATATTTATGTTTCACAAGTTTTCCTTTGTGATGCTTGCCCTAACCGGGGCGGCTGTGTTTGTTTTAACTTGGGGGCCAGGTTTTAGGCGTAACGAGACGGCGTTTCTATTGTTCTTATTTGTTTTTTGCGCGATACTTATTCGAAAAATGAATAACTCTGTAAGATCGTCTATGGTATTTGTGCCGCCAATTTGTGCCCTTGTGGTTTGGATAACACATATTAATATGCCCGCATATTCGGAAATGTTTGTACGCCGCAACATTAACCAAACTTTAAATAGTGCAATGGCTACCATTGGCGATCATGTATTTGAAATTTTTAACCCCACACATTTTTCTTTTCAAACAACGGGATTTGGTGGCAATGCCGGGCGTTTAGGTGGGCCAATAACGCCTAACTCTCGTCCGGTAATGGATGTTTTTGCACCCGGAGGTACTTATCTTGCCGGTGCAGTGCGTAACACATACACAGGATATTCTTGGATTTCTACATTGGAAGAGGGGCAAATTAACACACATGGATTAACCCCTGGTCAATTCGAAATGTTGGAAACTGCCGCGGCTTTAATGCGCGGTGCAACAATTGCACACGAGGCGGCGAGTATTCCGCCTCATGCACGTAATTTTATGTATACACCATCACCAGGCTGGGAGCCTGTTTTAATCCAAGGAGATAGGCTGCGCGTAGACCAATCTCAGGTTCTTGGCGTGGTACTTAATGGTGGATATTTTTTGCACAGCTACTTGCCTATGGATACGATACATGTTTACATGGGGCGTAACCGTACAGGTACAATTTTTCGGCCGGTCAATGCATGGAATTTGCAATTTTCACCGGCTAGCACAAATTATATGGATGTACTGTCTGTGCTGCCCCTGGGCGACATGCAAACGCCTCGTGTAATGTCACGTGGCACCAGATACAATATGCAATTTTTAAATATAGATACTACTTATACATTTACAAACTACATGTTAAGCCAAGCCCGGAAAGGGTTTTATGCTAACCGTGCGGCCGAGAGTATGTGGTGGCTGCAACAGGCAACTTTTAATGGTGCAGTTACATGGATAGATACACATTTTGATTTTTGGTGGGCACGACGGCCTGAAACCCTTTCGTTTTGGAATAGTACAATAGATATTATTATGGAAATTTTTTATGAAGGTGAACTGGATGCTGAACTGTTTGAACTGTTTAATCACCACTTTGCACTGAGTCACCCATGGGCTAGTTTAAGAATTTCTGAAGACAATGATTTGATTGTGCAAATTGATCATGATGCCCATTATGAAATCAATAATTTTCTTCGTAGTTTTGAATTTCCGGACCCACGAGAGGATGTAAGAATTTCTTACGTAGTGGAATATTTTCAAAACGCAGCGTATTTTGGCGTTCAGGAAATGCAAATGCTGTTGGAGTTGTTTACATCTTCACGTGATGGCAATTTGCTGGGTTATAGCCCGCTTTATGAGTATTGGTCAGACTGGACCATGAGTGAGCATGGAGAGTATGGAGAATATGACGAAGAAGCAGATACACTGCTTTCTATCCTACGATGGACACCCCGCAATACAATAGCTGGGCCGGGGGCGGCCAGAGATGGGAGCATTATGGGATACATCCCCCGGGAGGAATATTTAATACGCTGGTTGGACGAATTTACCACCCATGTGTTAATAGACTACGCCAGGGAAGTACGCGAACATTTTTTATATGTACCTGAAATTGTGACCCCGCGCGTTCACGATTTAACTATGGAAATTATTCAAGGTCAAACAAACGATTTTGACAGGATAATGGCAATACGAGATTATTTGTTGGAATTTCCATATACATTAACCCCTGCGCCTGTACCCCGGGATGTTTGCTTTGTGGACCACTTTCTTTTTGAGGGGCGGGAGGGGTACTGCACTTATTTTGCATCTGCAATGGCAATCATGTCGCGCATTGCGGGAGTGCCTTCACGATATGTGGAAGGCTTTGTTCTTCCGCCGTCTTTTAGCCCGGGGAATGTGACCGTAACCAATAGAATGGCACATGCTTGGGTTGAGGTTTATTTAGAAGGCTTTGGCTGGTTGTTAGTAGAGGCCACACCAACATATGCATATATAATGAACCACCCACTGCTTGCAGAAGGTATTGGCGGTGTATTTGGCGATAGCCATTATGAGCCCGACTGGGAACGAATAATGGGCGTTCGCAGAGGCTGGTACGAGGCTCCTGACTTAGATCCAGATTTGGGAGGCGCTTTTGGAGGCTTTGGTGTAAACGCAAATATAGAAGATGAAAGAACACCACTACACCCATTGGTTGTGACTTTAGGGTTTGTAATATTTGTGCTGGGTAGTATTTTAATATTTTTCTTGGTTAGGTTTTTACAAATTAAGTATGACATAAATAAAGTGCGTAAGCTTTCGCCAAACGGCCAAACCTTAGCGTATTTTGGCGGCATACTTGATATTATCACTTACTACACCCACCCAATGGTTATTGGTGAAACCCCAAGGGCCTATGGTTTGCACAAGGGTAGACGCTTTGCATTTAGAAGTGATACTGTATTTTTTCGGGATCTAATTGCGCTTTATAATAAAGCAAAATATTCGGCCCATGAAATAACAGAAGCTGAGCGCGCGTTAATGGAAGAAGCTTATTTCGATATGATGACCTTATTAAGAAGAATGCGTATGGCAACAGTATTTGTGTATTTGGTATATATAAGACGCATTGGGCGTGTTAGAAAATAGGAGGATTTTATGAGTAAGCAAATTTTAGTAATCACAGGCAGTCCACGACAAAAAGGAAATAGCGATATGCTTGCAGATGCCTTTATTAAAGGTGCAGTGACAAGTGGGCACAAGGTAGAAAAATTTGTGTCTGCATCATACCAAATGAATGGCTGTTTGGGTTGTAATGGTTGCTGGAGCAAGGGAAGCCCATGTGTACAAAACGACGATTTTAACAAGGTATTGGCACCACTGTTGGAAATTGCGGATGTGTTGATTTTCTGCCTACCCCTATATGCCTATTCCTTTCCGACACAAATTAAAGCGCCACTTGATAGATTGTTTCCCTACGGCAAAGAAGACTGGATGCGGCCTCTTAAAGTAAAGGAGACCGCTATGATTGTTTGTGGTGCGGACAATGAAGCAGATGCATTTGATGCCGTAGTTGCGTCCTACGGGCATTTAATCGGATTTTTCGAATGGAAGAACTTGGGCGAAGTAATTGTTATGAATGTAAATGACAAGGGCGATGTTGTAAATACAGATGGACTGAAACGAGCCGAGGCCCTTGGCGCAAAAATATAGCTTTGAAAAATCTTAATAATTACTGTGCATTAATTAAGACTTTTAGTGATAAGATGTGCAAGTACATCAAGTTGGAACAAAATAAAAAATATGGCGTTACATTAATTTGTAGACCATAATATAAAATTTCAAGTGGCGAGTGTCACTAGCCACTTGAAATTTATCATACATACGGAGGTGGGTAATCTGGATATTATCTTTGAGCTTAAAAATGTGCGCAAGGTTTATCGCATGGGCGAAGAGCGCATTGTTGCACTTGATGATATTAATCTAACCTTTGAGCGCGGCAAGACATACTGTCTACTTGGTACAAGCGGCTCGGGTAAGTCTACATTGCTAAATCTTTTAGCTGGGTTAGAAAAACCCACCAAAGGGAGCATAACCTTCCTAGACAAACAGTTGGAAAAAATGAGCGAAAAGCAGTTAGCCCTTTACCGGCAGCAGTATATCGGTTTCGTTTTTCAATCTTATAATTTGCTGCCAACACTTACGGCATTGGAAAATGTAACCTTACCACTTATTTTTCGTAAAGTCGCCCGGCGTAAACGTACTAAAGCGGCGCGGTTAATGCTAAAAGCTGTAGGGCTTGGCAACCGATGGAGACATAAACCCAGTGAGCTTTCTGGCGGACAGCAGCAGCGTGTAAGTATTGCACGTGCATTTGTAAACAACCCCCAGGTGGTTTTTGCAGATGAGCCAACAGGAAATCTTGACACAAAAACCACATATGAAATGATGGATATGATTACAGGTATGGCACGCCAGCGCAATCAAACTTTAATAATAGTAACCCATGATATAGAAATATCAGAATATGCTGACCAGATTATTAGCATAAAAGATGGCAATGTAGAAAGCATAAGAAATGTAGAGAAAAGGAGAATGCCAAATGAAGAAAATAATGACGATTTTGCTAACGCTGATATTGACGTTAACAGTGATAACCCCGGTTCTGGCAGTTGATTGTGCTGATGGTGATTGGGAGTGCATGTTAAGGGAAGTGGTACGGCTGCAGGGAGAGATAAATGACCTTCAACGTCTTAATTCGGATTTAATATGGGAACTCGCAAATGCGGGGCAGGAGCCCCCACCGCCCCCTCCCCCACCACCAACGATACCAAGGGCTAATACACCAAACCCACGCCTGCAAAGTCCACAGAACATAACTGTCACTGCCGGTGAAACGGTGGAATTTGACATTTTAATACGCAATATTGGCTCTGGGGTTGCAAATAACTTTTTATCCCAGGCAACACCCTCTGCAGGTGCTCCATTTACTGTGGAATTTCTCAATAATTCCAACATGGTGGGCTTTATTAACACAAACAGAACCCACACAATGCGGATTCGTATTACAGTAAACCGTGAAGCGGAATCCGGTAATCATTCTATTGCATTTAACAATCTCTTTCGAGACAGCAACGATGATAATGAGTCTACAACAGATACATTAAGCGTACGTGTAGTTGGTGCAGATGATGGCGCGGCAAATGTGCGCTTAAGTAACTTCCGCATGGCGGGTGCATCTAACGTAGTCGGTGCAGGAGAGAGTTTTGTAATTAGTGCCAACGTTCAAAATATAGGTGCGGCTATTGCCCGGGATGTGCAAGTACTACCCCAAGGGCTGGGTACAAGCGGGATATTTTTTGCAGGTGATGTACCTTCCTTTGCGACTATGGAGGCGGGGTATTCCGGTGTGGTTAATTTTACGTTTCAAACTTCTGCGGATATTACAAGCGGTTCCCACTCAATAGAGTTTTATGTAACCCACCGGGATGGTTCTGGTACGTTTCCGTTTTTTGTAAATGTATATGCCCCAGAAGATGATTCCCTTGCCAATTTTGAAATCCGTAATATGGTTGTACCAACAGGCGTATTTAATGTTGACCAAACTGCGACTATTTCATTTTATGTATACAACGTAGGGGATGTGGAGGCCAGAAATATCCGTGTAGAATCCGCTGCAGAAAACCCTACAGCAATAGTGCCGGTACAAACCGCAAGCACCCAAACAATAGCAAGCCTTGCCCCGGGAGAATCTCACCGGTTAACATTCAGTTTTTCTCCGCGTTCGGCGGCTACTACGCGCAGTTATGCTATCGGTTTTACGGTGCGCTATGGGGAAGATTCTTTTGAGCAATTTGCCGCAATAAACGTGTTTAACCCAGAGGCGGAAGATGATGAGGAAGGCAGCCGCACACAAATACCCCGTGTGATTATAGCCAACACTATTTTAAATCCAACGACGCCGCGTGCCGGACATGAATTTGAAATGGAAGTAACCTTTCGCAACACGAGTGCTACACGTTCTGTAAATAATGTTCGTATTCTTATGGAAGAAGTAATAGGTACAACCCAGCAAGGGCAAACGCCGCAGTTTGCAGGTTTCACCCCTCTTGGCGGCAGTAACACCTTGTTTATCGATTACATTGGCCCTAGGCAAGAAATAACCATGAACCTGCGCTTTACCACCGTTATGGAAGCTACGCCGGGGTCCCACAACATGCGTTTTTCCTTTGACTATCAGGACGAAGATTTTTATACCCACGAGGCTACAGAGCAAATTGCCATTCCTGTAACTCAAGTTTCCAGACTGGAAATTTCAAATGTGGAATTGGCTGAATCCGGAATGGTCGGAATGAGCGTATGGTTCCAATATCGCATTATAAACTCGGGAAGGGTTAACTTAATTAATGTGCGCACCAGAACAGAAGGGCCTTTTGACGTTGCTTTGGCCGGTAGATATATTGGGCAAATTAACGCCCAGCGTACCGCAGACTTTAATGGACAGTTTACGCCGTTAGAACCTGGTGAACACCGTGGGTCGTTTATCGTTTATGGCGAAGATCCTGCCGGTGAAATTGTAGAACTGGTGCATGAGTTTGTTATTTTTGTTGAAGGCGGCTTTAGTGATGACTATAGCGGCAACTGGGCCGAAGGCGGCGGCATGGGTGATATGGGCATGATGCGCCCAGGAGGCGATATGGGCATGGGTGATGCCTGGTGCCCTGTTGCAGAAGAAATGGTTACCACCGGATATTGGAGCGAAGAGACCCATGAGTGGGTTTCACTAGGCGAATGGTGTCCGGAAACCGGTGCGTGGCTTCCACATGGAGGCGATGGCTTTGATTTTATGGGATTTATACGCCGCCCAGTAGTTTGGATAGTAGGTGGCGGAATTATTTTAGCAGCGGCAGTTGTTTCCGTAGTGCTCATACGCCGTAAAAGAGACGATTTTGACTTGGATGAAGATTAAAAATGCAGTATAGAGCCGTATATGAAGACTATTTGCGTGCACAGCACGCACCCGCAGCGAAGGCGAAGGAAGCGTAATCGGGCTTTGCCCGATGGAGCGGCGGGGTTTGGGGCAGAGCCCCATTTAAATGGAGGTAACCAATGAGCGGAATTGACGTAATGAGCATGTGCTTGCGCAACTTAATAAAGCGGAAACTTCGCACATTTCTAACCCTTCTTGGTGTTATGATTGGTACGGGTTCTATTATTTTGATGATATCTTTAGGACTTGCAACAGATGCTCAGTTTGCCCAAATGATAGAGGATATGAACATCGACCTCACAGAAATTGTTGTATGGCCCCAGTGGGGCGGCATGTCTTGGACCATGGACGGCGACATGCAAGTAATGGAGCAGCAAGATTTAACGGACGAAAGTATCGCCCGCATAACAGCATTACCAAATGTACTGGTGGCAACTCCCAGAATAGAAATGGAACTTCTTTTTCGCAGTGGCCGGTATGCCATGCCCATGTGGGTAACCGGCGTTAACATAGCGGCCCTTGAGGCAATGGGGTATCGCACGGCCTATGGACGGCTTTTGCAAGAAGGTGACGGTTTTGCTGCTGTATTTGGCGCGTCTGCCGAGAGGCGTTTTATTCCAACCGGGATAGAAGGAGACTGGATGGCACTGCAAAGGCGCTTTCAGCAATGTATTACCGGTGAAGAGGTTGAAACCCTTGTAGATATTCATAACGACCCTATCCGACTTTACTACGACACATCAAGCTTTTGGAATGCGTTTTGGGGCGGCGCAAGAGGCGGCATGGATGATGATGACTTTGGTGTAGACATGGAAGAAGCCTTTAGAGTTGTTAGATCCTTTGAGCTTAACGTTGTAGGTGTTCTTGAACGAGAAACTGATATGTGGAATATGTGGAACAACGGAGTCGTTTACATGGATATCGCAATTTTGCAGCAGCTTGAACAAATGCGTGACGAAGCCCGGGCGCGTGAAGAAGAAGATCGTGAATTTAATCCGGTATTTAGAACGTCAGATGGCAGTGGCGCGGCAACCTATAGTCAGCTTTTTGTACTTGCAGATAGTGCAGATAATACCCATACAGTTGCTGAACAAATACAAAATATGGGTTATCAAGTCGACTTTCATGGACGCTGGATAGAGCAGCAGAGGCAAAGCCAGCAAGCTATTCAAACGCTGCTTGCGGCAATTGCGGCGGTAAGCCTTTTTGTTGCGGCCATAAACATTGCAAATACAATGATAACATCCGTAACCGAGCGCACCCGGGAAATTGGTATAATGAAAGTAATTGGTGCCTCCCTTGGAGATGTACGCAAATTATTTTTAACAGAAGCAGCGGTTATCGGGCTTTTGGGGGGCCTGCTGGGAATCGGCTTGGCCTTGGCAGGATCCTACGCCCTTAATAATTTTGAAATTGAATTTTTATCAAATTTAAACATGGGTTCACCAATTACAACTGAAGGCAACGAAGGCGCAGTGCTGTCTCTTATCACCCCATGGCTGATGGGGCTTGCCCTTGCAGTGGCCAGTGGAGTTGGGCTTGTGAGCGGATTTTATCCGGCATGGCATGCAACAAGGCTTAGCGCCCTTGCAGCGATAAGAAATGACTAGGAGACTGATAGTGTGAACGTAATTTTAGCATCCGGCTCGCCACGGCGGCGGCAAATATTAGAGCAAGTGGGCATACATCCCGAAATAATTGTAAGCAATGCAGATGAAACCGTTACCGGTGCGCCTGATGCACAAGTAAAGGAACTTGCCCTGCGTAAGGCCAATGCGGTTTTACCTTTGGTGGATACAACATCTAGCGAAAATTTGATTATAATTGCAGCCGATACCCTGGTATTTATAAATAATGAAGTTTTAGGCAAGCCGGAAACTCCCGGTGAAGCTTTTAAAATGTTAAAAAAATTGCAGGGTACCACGCATCATGTATATACCGGCGTTGCTCTGCTTAAAGGTGGCGGCGAATCACATGTATTTGCGGATATGGCGGAAGTCACTTTTCGCCCTCTTTCTGACGCGGAAATTAACGCATATATAGAAACCGGCGAGCCTTTTGACAAGGCTGGTGCATATGGTATTCAAGAGCGGGGGGCCACTTTAGTAGACCGCATAAATGGTGACTTTTATACTGTAATGGGATTACCGATTTCTAAGGTATATCCGTTACTCACTTCTTAACTGCGAAAGGTAACTACACATGATAATAGGCACAGGTATTGACATAGTAAAAATCCCACGTTTCGAAAAAGCGACGCCTCGCTTTATGGAACGTGTTTTTACTATACGCGAAAGGGAGTACCTTGCAAGCAAAAGCACCCAATCCATAGCGGGGATGTTTGCTGCAAAGGAAGCTGTTGTAAAAGCCCTTGGCACAGGGTTTACAGGGTTTTCCCCATGTGATATTGAAATTTTGCACACGAAGCAGGGGAAGCCATATGTAAAGCTGCATCGCCATAAGAGCGGCAGCATGCAGCCAGTAAAGGTAAATATTCATGTGAGTATCTCTCATACTAAAACAGATGCCATTGCTTTTGCAATAATAGAAAAATCTTGTAAAGGTTCAGGACAAGACATTCATCGCTTCTTCAAGCATTTGTATCGTCGCTTCTTCGCTTAAGCGCTGGCCTTTATTTGGAAAGTTTTGTGCTATTTTCTTTGCCTGTTCTAAAAGCTTGTGGGCTTTCTTTGGGTTTTCTTCCACAAAAAATGCATAGGCAGCGGCAATGCGTGCAGTGCCTAGTAACCCTGTTTTAAGAAATTTTTGTATATCTGCATCGGCAAACAACTCCCGCGCCTTATTATGGTCTGGGGCGTAAAGTGTGTAGTAATAAAGTGAGTCTGCCTTTACGGCATATTTAACCGGATTTGGCAGGTTTGTAATGTCTATTCTGTTATGGCATTCTATAAATGCACCGTACTCGCCGCGCGCTTCTAGTTTAGCGGCCTTATACAGTAGCAAATATGCTTCCAAATAATTTTTAACCTTTTCATCTCCATTAATTTCAAATAAAGAATCATCAAAATCTTGCATTGTTTTACCTTCTGCCAGTTTTGCATTTACATAAAAAATTGTATAAAGTCCACGGGCGGCATCTTTAGACTTTAAAGCTTCTCGTATGTTTGCGCCATCATTGCCAAGGGATTTTATTGGCAGTAGGTTTACAATAAAGAAATAGAGATTAACAACAGCACCGGCAATGAAAAAGATAAATAAACCCGGTCTTTCGCCATTTGGCATTTGTAAAATTGCTAAAATAGAAAGTGATAATGCTAAAACTAAATTAACAATTACACCGCCTAAGTTGTATAAAACAAATTGAAAGTCCTCAAAACTTTCCACCGGTTTCATAAGGCACTGGCCAGCAGCAAAATTTTTAGAAAGTTTAAATCTTATTCGGTCATCTTCTTTATACCACGCAAAAGATCCAAGCCTAAAAGATGAAAATGTATATCCGGTTAACTTTCCAAAAATTAAATGTCCAAGTTCGTGGGCAAGTATTGAAGGGATAAAAAAGATTGCGGCAGATACAACACCACTTAAAAAAACAAAAAGCCCTACATTAAATCGTACAAGAAAAATGCCGGTTACAATGCCCACCAAATACCCAAAATTTGATTTGTTTGTAAAAAATTTTTTCATATATGTATCATCTCCATTTAAAAAATCCAACCGACTCCATTTTGGAATCAGTTGGATTTTGTAAAATACAAAATTACTCAACAATGTAAGGTTTTAGCATTGGCAAAATCTTTTCCGCATCGCCGTGGATTTGCAAGGTTAGCGGCTTAGCAAGGTCTAGGCTAAAAATGCCCATAATAGATTTTGCATCTACTACATAGCGGTCAGAAACCAAATCAAAATCGCCATCCAGTGGTGATACTGTGTTTACAAAACCTTTTACTTTTTCTACAGTGTTTAGAGAAATTGTTACGGTGGTCATGTATTTTCCTCCTTTTAATTGGGGGCTATCATGTCAAACTGATATATGCCCGAAAATATTTACTGTAGTTTTATTGTATCCACTTAGTGGTAAACTGTCAAATGTCTGTTATAATACCAAAGTTCACAATTTATTTACAAAATGTTAACCCCTACAAATTAGACATTTTGCTATACTGGTTCTGTTGAAAATTTAACAATATTGTAATATAGACAATTAACTTTTTATGTTTGGAGTGAGACAATTGATTGAAGTACAAAACCTAACCAAACGGTATGGTCAGCACAAGGCAATTGACAACATTAATTTCTCCATAAATGCGGGGGAAATAGTGGGTTTCCTAGGGCCAAACGGCGCGGGAAAAACCACCACAATGAATATTATGACAGGCTTTATAGCAGCCACCAGTGGTGATGTTATGATAGATGGCATGGACATAATAGCAGAGCCAGAACGTGCAAAAGCCAACATTGGTTATTTGCCGGACACCCCGCCCGTATACTTGGACATGCGTGTAGAGGAATACTTAAACTTTGTAGCCAACATAAAAGGCGTAAGACGTGGACGCAAAGATATGGTAAAACATGTAATGAAACAAGTGTCCATAGACGATATCCCTCGCAGGCTTATCAAAAACCTTTCCCGAGGGTACCGGCAGCGGGTTGGTTTAGCCCAAGCTATGATAGGTAACCCAAAGGTAATAATAATGGACGAGCCTACCATTGGACTTGACCCTAAACAAATAATAGAAATGCGTGATGTTGTAAAAAACCTGGGTAAACAGCATACCGTCATATTATCATCACACATAATGCAAGAGGTTGCCGCAGTTTGCGATCGCATGATGATCATTAACAAAGGTAAAATTGTAGCCTCTGGTACGCCGGAAACCCTTTCTGAAAGCATAACCAAGGGTGCAAACCGTATGCAGGTTAGGGTAAAGGGTGCAAAGCAGCAAATTCTTGACGCGTTAAAAGAATTTTCAATAATAAAAAGCATTTCTGCCGAAACAGGAAGCGAGCCAGGTACAATGGATTTTGTACTTGCGGGGGATAATAACGAAGACATTCGCGAAGCAATATTTATGTGCATGTCTAAAAATAACTTCCCTATTTTGCTAATGAAATCTACAGAACTGTCTTTAGAAGAAATTTTCTTATCCCTAACAGAAGGCGACAGAATGGGCCTTAGCCCATCACCGGCTTTTGCGGTGGAAGAAGTTGCGGAAGACCAAGATAACGAAGGAGGTCAAGAGGATGATAGCAATCTATAAAAAAGAAATGCTTGCCTACTTTACACATATGATGGGTTATGTTTTTCTGGCATTTATGCTTTTAATCGTTGGTATATGGTTTGTAGCGGCTAATGTAATGAATTTGGACGCAAACTTTCATATGGCACTTGCGAATACAACATTTTTCTTTTTTATGCTAATACCGGTGTTAACCATGCGCATATTTTCGGAAGAAGCGCGGCAAAAAACAGATCAATTGCTTTTTACCAGCCCCTTATCTGTTGTGCAAATAGTTGTAGGCAAGTTTTTGGCGGCAACAACGCTGTTTGTGCTGGCAACCGGTATTACCGTAGTCTTGCCTGTAATACTTAATAATTATGCCAGCCTTCCAGTTAGCCACATTGTGGGCACATATATTGGGTTTCTTTTAGTTGGTGCGGCTTGTATTTCCGTTGGTGTATTTGTTTCCGTACTTACGGATAACCAAATTATAGCTGCTGTTATTACCGTGGCATCTATCTTTGTTATGTTTATTATGAACGTTATTGCAATGAGTATGCCCACAGGTACCTTCGCATCGTTTATGTTTGTATTGTTTGTTATACTTGCCGTTATTGCTATTTGGTACAATGCAACCCGCAAAATTATTGCAACCATTATTTTTGCGGTAATAGCATTTGCAATTGCCGGTGGCCTGTATCTGATGAATAATCTTATTTACGATGGTATTATAGTGCGGGTGCTTTTATGGTTTTCTATATTTGCACGCTTTGATAATTTTTCCCAAGGGGTTTTAAACGTGAGCGATATTGTTTATTACGTCTCCTTTAGCGTGCTTTTTGTTTATCTTACAGTGAACGTAATTGAAAAAAGGAGGTGGAGATAATGAAGATGTTAAAAGAAAAGCGTTTTCGTTATGGTACATTCTCCACGGCTATGATGCTGTTTGCAGTGGTTTTATTTGTACTTGTTAACCTTATTGCAGGGGAATTTAATCGTAACTTTGACCTAACCCGCCAGCAAATATTTACCTTAACCCGCCAAAGTGAAGACTTTTTGGCACATTTAGACCAAGATATAACCATCACACATATTTCTCCTACAGGTAATGAGCATTATGTAATTTCGCAATTGCTTATAGAATATGCGGCGGCTTCTAACCACATTTCAATAGAAACCCGGGATCCAATGCTTAGTCCTGCGCTTATACATCAGTTTGCGCTAGAGGCAGGCATAGAAGGCGGAATCGCCGATAACAGTGTTGTTATTAGAGGTGCCGATGGAACAATTGTGCTGCAGCCTATGGAAATGATGACCTTTAATGTAGACATGTTTGGCAGACCGGAAAGTATACGCAGTTATAATTTTGAATCTGAAATAACCCGGGCAATACACCGCCTAACCTTGGGCGAGCCACCAATTGTGTACTATGTTATAGGTAGTGGCGAAATGCCCCTTCCACAAGGATTGTCCCTAATATTAGAAAGCGGAAATTTTGTAATCCGGGAAATAGATTTGGTTATGCAAGAAGTGCCGGAAGATGCAGACATTCTGATATTAGCGATGCCGGTTCGCGATTGGACAGAAGTAAAGGCTGGACGTATTGCTGCCTTTTTAGAAGATGAAGGCCGGGCGTTTATAGCCCTAAACTACTTCCCGGTAGAAATGCCAAATATGGACGGCGTATTAGCAGCTTATGGCATTGGCCGTGGGGAGCATATCATTTTGGAGGGTGATGCACGCAACGTTTTCCAATATGCTAACTGGATTTTCCCAAATACAACAAGCCACGATGTTACAGACGGTGTACAAGGGCCACATTTGCTAATGGATGCAGCGGCTGTTGAAACACTGCCAGTGCGCCGTGTGTCTACAAATATAGAGCCTTTATGGCGCACATCTCATAGTGCTTTTGCCCGGGTAGATACGGAAGATGTAACGGGATCTCAAGTTCCTGGGGATATTCCTGGGCCATTTGACTTGGCTGTGGCAATTACAGATACGCAATTTGTAGAAAGAACCTATTTTACCAGACTTGTTGTGGTTGGCAGTAACGCCGCCCTTAGTGATGAGGTTAATAGTGTTATTGGCGGTGGAAATGCGCGCTTTGTATTAAGCTCCCTTCATTGGCTGCATGGGCAGCCGCCGGGCATATTTGTGCCGCCGCGTATACCGCCGGGCAGGATACCAATTATGATAAACCAAGTACAAAGAAATGTAATGACTGGTGTTGCCATGGGTGGTCTGCCACTTGTATGTATTGCTTTTGGCGTGTTTGTCTGGTTTAGGCGCCGATATAACTAAGATGGAGGCCGTTAAATGAGTAGAAAATCTAAACGTACTTTATCTATGTGTTTAACCCTGGTGCTTATTATTGGCTTGGCAGGGTGGCTGTTATTAAGGCCCGAGGTGCAGGAAGAGGAAGTGCCTAGGCAAAGTCTCCCCACATTAACGCTTAAGCAGCGGTTAGAGCGGGAAATTTCCAGTATAACTTTTCGCCCCAGCGAACAGCAAAATTATGCAATGGTGGCAAGTGCAGATGACGCCGGCCAAATAACATGGCTGTGGCAAGATGCGCCGGATTATATATTAAACCCAGCTGCCGTAAGAGAAAAAGTGCGCTTGGCATGGTCTTTGGTTGCAACCGCCCTTGTGCATGAAAATTATCAAGATATAGATTTGGCTGATTTCGGGCTTGCATCGCCACAGCTTATCATTGAATCCGTATATTATGATGGCACGACAAGCAATATTTATGTTGGATCGCCAACCGTAGGCCGGGAGCATTACTTTGTAATGGTAACCGGCGACCCTGCTGTGTACATGGTCGCTAACCACTTTATAGACCGCACAACAGTTGGCTTAGATAGTTTGCTTGACAGATCCTTACCCGAATTTTTTTCAGATGACGCAGAACATGTTTTAATTGCTGTGCGGGATGCGCCTACAATTGAACTTGCCATGGCAGAAGCCATAGTAGATGCAGGCGTAGCACCTATGCCAATGACCCCTGATGGATTATTTTTGCGTATGATACAGCCCCTTGAAGGCAGAAACCTAAACCATTCCAGACTAGATACACTTGTATTTGAACCACTTGATAACCTTCGGTTTGACCGTGTAGTGTCTGTTAGCCCCGGAAATTTGGCACCTTATGGACTGGATAACCCCAGCATGGAATTTATGTACTACGACTTTTGGGGTAATGTTCACCTATTTTTTGGAGACATTTTTGTTTGCGAGCTAGGGGCACACCCAGTACCCCATATATACGTAAAATTTGCAGACCGGCCACATGTTTTTGCCGCAGAGTTTGAGCCTATATCTGAGCTGTTTGATATAAATATTTACAGTATAATAGACAGGTTCATTGCCCTTATAGACATACGTGACGTAGAAAGTATTATTGCTACACGACAAGGCGAGACATTTAGCATGGTGTTAAACCATTCACCGGAAGAAGGCAGCAATTCTCTTGAGCCCACCATAAACGGCCAGCCTGTAGTAGAGGCTGAATTCCGTATTGCATACCGGCTGCTCATAGCCATTTCGGCAGATGGGGAAGTTGAAACATTTACACCACAAGGTCAGCCGGATACTGTAATACAGTATTTGCGAAGCGAAGGCCCCAATGTAGAAATTAGACTTTTTGCGGTAGATAACAATTTTTACGCAGTCAGTATAAATGATGCAGACGCTATGTTTGTAACCAACCGCCGGGATGTTCAGCTTTTCTTTAATCATGTTTTGGGGATGCTGGAATAGAGTTAAAATAGATATGTAAAAAGGTGAGCTTATTACAAACTCACCTTTTTTGTTGCGATCTTATTGCAAAAGACGCTGTCATGCTCTACAAATAATATGGTTGGCTGGTGTTCTAGGAGCAGTTCTTCAATTTGTACCCGAGATAGAACGTCTATAAAGTTGAGAGGCTCGTCCCATACTAGCAAGTGAGATTTTTCGCATAAGCTGCGGGCTATGAGGGTTTTCTTCTTTTGCCCGCCGCTAAAGTCGGCCATATCTTTTTCGAATTGGATGCGTGAAAAATCTAATTTACGCAAAATTGCCTTAAACAGGCTTTGATCGATATTGTGCTGCAGGGCGTAATCTGTTAGGTTGCCTCTAAGATACGACGTATCTTGGGATACATATGAAATTTGAATGCCCTTGCCCATAGTAAACTCACCGGTATAGGGGATGTCTTCGCCGCAAATTAGTTTTATTATGCTGGATTTACCGGATCCATTTTTGCCCTGAATTACAATGCGATCGCCTCGTTCTACAGAAAAGTTAATGTTGCTGCATACAACTTTGTCGTAAGCGATGCTAACGTTGGACACTGCTAAGTAGTGTGATTTATGGTAGGGCAATTGTGTGATTTTTAAATCGCTTGCATGGTCAATGTTTTTTAGCAGTTTTGACTTTTCGTCAATGCTATCCTGTTGCCTGCGTTCAAGGTTTTTGCGGCGCTGCTGCATACGGCGAGATTTTTCTCCAATGTATGCGCGCCTATCCAGGGATTTTTCTATGGTTTTGCCGGTTTTACCTACGTTTCCTATTTTTGTAGCTTCTACCTTGTCTGCCCATTCTTTACTTTGCTTTGCTGCTTGTTTTAACCGTTTTATGTCTCTTTGTAGCTTTTCATTTTCTGCAAGTTCAAAGTTATCTTGCAGTTGTTTGTTTGCGTACCAGGATGAGAAGTTTCCCCGCTGTACTTCAATGTTTGCTTTGTTTATGGATAAGATGTGGTCTACACAGGCATCTAAAAACGCCCTGTCATGGGAAACTAGAATATATCCGGATTTGGAGTTTAGATATTTGCCTACAATGTTACGGCCGGCAATGTCAAGATGGTTTGTGGGTTCGTCAATGAGTAAAAAGCTGTTTTCGCTTAAAAACAAAGCGGCGAGCAATACCTTTGTCTGCTCTCCATTTGACAGGGTTTGGTATGGGCGTGTGAGTACATCCTCCTCAACTTCTAAAAGAGATAGCTCCCGCATAAGCTGCCAATCTTGATAAAGGGGACATATTTCCTCGATTATAGCTATGGTGTTTAGGGTTTTATCCCCTACAAAGTAGGGAAAATATTGAAAATGAACGCTTGCGGATATATGTCCGCTATATTCGTACTTGCCTAGCAGTAAATTCAAAAATGTTGTTTTTCCACGGCCGTTTCGGCCTGTAAAGCCTAGTTTCCAATCTGTATCTATTTGAAAGCTGACATTTTCGAAAATATTGTCATAACTGCCTTCGTAGGCAAATGTTAAATTTGAAATGTTTATTTGGGACATGATTGTACCTCCGTTTTTCATACAAATAAAATAAGCCGCAAGAAAGCTAATTCTCGCGGCTCGGATATCCGTTAATGCACGTTACCACTTAGGGGACATAGCCTCCCCTATAGTTACGTGTCTCTTTATATATCAGATGAGCTTGAGTAGAATTGATGACTTTCTTGCTTTGGCACAGCAAAATAAACGGTCTAACCGTTTGCAATTGCTTATGCCTCATAAATTTAGCAAGAAGTATCTGTCATCTTCCCAACTCCAATCTTTTGATTTGTGCCAAGTATATCATAATTGTACGTTATAGGCAATTCATTTGAAGATTGCATTGTAATGTCATATGCGTTACAATAATTTATGGAGGTGGAGTGATGGAAAAAACTGCGACGTTAAATCTTAGAGTCAATCCCGAGGTAAAAAAATCTGCGGAGAATGTGTTGTATCAATTAGGTGTGCCAATGGCAACAGCTATTGATATGTTTTTAAAGCAAATTACGTTAACAGGTGGCATTCCCTTCTTGGTAACTTTGCCTAAAGCTTCTGATCGCGTAAACTCAGATATAATGAGTGTTTCGCACATTAGGTCGATGTTAGATGAAGGCTTAGAGGATATTGAAAGTGGACGAGTGATATCAGCTAAAGATGCTTTTGTTAAACCTAGAAGCAGGAATTTAGAATGAAAGTATATGAAGTTTTGCTTTCAAACAAGGCAAATGACGATATGGACGCCATTTATATGTATATTGCTGAAACACTTCTTTCCCCTGAAACTGCCGCAGCTCAGTATGATAGAATCGCAGAGGCTATTTTGTCGTTAGAAGTGATGCCAATGCGGATAAAATTAATGGATTCAGAGCCAGAGCGTTCTAAAGGGTTAAGGGCTATGATTGTTGATAACTATACGGTTTTCTTTATTATTAAAGTAGATAGTATTTATGTTGCAAGAGTTTTATATAGTGCCTCTGATATTCGTAAAAGGCTATCTGATGGAGGTTAAAGGAACATTTCATAATTTTACAGGCAGACGCGTAATTGCTCTGCCTGCTTTTTTTATCCTATGATTATAAAAGTATACTTTAAGTGCTTTTACGTAAGTCATTAAATTTGCTTGAAATGACAACGTAAAGCAAACACATGAAACTTCCTTCAAACATTCTCGGCGAAGTGCTTCGTTAATAAAATTTTGTCATCATCAATTATTATGGCTTTAACCGAATTTCTTATCGACATCACAAACCTCGCTTAATATAATTATACGCACATACCACACTCGTGGTGGTACATAAGTGCACATTTATGCTTTTCAGATAGTAAATATTTCGGACTTATTATGTTGGTATTTAATGGCATTTTAGAGAATGTCATGATGCCCTACATCAATTAGCAATATTATCCTGCCATCTTTATATGTCCACAAAATCCGAATATCCATATTGACACTACACTCAAAAACATCTTTCAGATTTTGAACCTTTTTAGTTCGCAAAGAAGGGTGGTATGGATTTTGCGAAAGAATCACCAATTTTCGGGCAACTGCCTTTTGCTCATTCTGAGATAATTTTTTTAAGATTTTTGTAAATGTCTTTGTTGGTTCAAGGCTGTACATCGTAGTCACCAAGGCTTATCCCTAAATCATTAAACATATCCTCAACACTACTGTATACAACAGACGGCTCTTTTTCGTGGTCTTTAATTATTTTAGCAACCTTTTCTAACTTGTTCTTGGGATAAACAACAACAGGACAAAGGAACACGCCGCCGTCGCGCTCCATAACTTCAAACCTATCCCCTTCTTGTATCCCAATTTTTTTTGTTATTTCGCTCGGAAGTGTAATTTGCGAACGAGCCCTCATTTCAACTAACACAACACTCACCTCATCAAATTTATTCTGATTTTCTGATAGTAGAATATTCTGATTTTTTGCTTTTGTCAATGCCTCCCCAATTGCATTATTTACACCCTTCACAAATTACATTCTAGGCTTTGGTCTGGTAAGAATGCATATAACGTTACTAATATTTATACTGCGTAGCATCTCATAATCTGATAACCTCATCGCAACAAGCCGCAAGTTCTCTTATCTTTGTGCTTATATTTTCAAGTTTTGCCTTGTTATTTTCAGCAAGTGCTTGTTGCGCTTCACTGCTGAACGGAAATAGTTTGGAGTTCAATTTTGCAAACACCATAAGATTATCAACAATCGGTTTCAAATCAGGGTTCAGCGCAAGCACAGACAAAACAGCACCTTTATATACCTCTGCCATATTTATTTCACGCACGTACTACTTGAGTAGTACATAAGTGCGTACTTATACTTACTTTTGCTTTGGCTTATCCATTTCAGAAAAAACAATGGCTATAATTTTATCAAGCAAGTCCTCAGGAAGTTGCTCTACAACTGTGCACTCTCTATCGCTCAAGTCCAAAGATTTGATATGCTCACAAAGCACATACCCTGTTGTGATGGTGCGATTATCCAAGGGTATATGCAAAGGGAAACTACGCTTTGTATTTGTTATTGGGCAAACAATTGCCATATTCGTTTTAGCATTAAAAACATCGTTACTAATTACCACAGCCGGACGATACCCGGCTTGTTCGCGACCACTTTGCGGGTCAAAATTCAGCTTTATTATATTGCCTTGCTTTACCATATTTCTTTACCTACAGGCGTGCCCCAATCAATTTGAATCGGTTCGTATTCACCATCGTAGCCTTCGAACAATTCGCTTATGGTTGTGCGAGAGGTATCATTTGCAAGAGTCGTCATATCAGTCTTTTGAATTATAATTCTTCCGTACTCCTCAAACACCTGCACAACTTCGCTTTCTTTAATTTCAACATTTTCAATAATACTAGCTGGAAAGCGAACAATGTAGCTACCATCTACTCGTTGAATGGTTGTAGTCATCGTAAATCAACTCCTCACAGCAAGTATAGCATAATAACATCCATTATTTCCACTCTTCACAAATTACATTCTACGTTATGGTGGTGCAATACGTGATGCCGCAGGTAAACACCCATTTGAAAAATGAATGGTGAGAATGGCAAGATAAGTATAGTCTTTTCACCCGAACAGTTAGATACTGATTTTAATGGATTGAATAGTGATACTAGCTTTTATTTTTGTAAAGCTTGGCAAAGCTTCTTATATACTCAAGGACGTGATCTTTAGCTTCTTCCGCCAATGGAGATACGGCTTCATTCATTTGAATAATTTTAGGGTCTGTAATGGCGTCTGCAGGTTGTTTGCTTAAGTTTCCAAATAGATAATCAAAATCTACTTTAAGTGCTTTTACATAAGTCATCAATTTTGTTCTGCTTAAGCCCCTGGTTCCACGTTCAATCATTCTTAAATAGTTTGGATCTGTGTTTACTTTTGCACCAAATTCTTCTCTGGAAAGGCCGAGTTCTTCTCGACGGGTTCTAATTTGGTGTCCCATAAAAAGGTTGATTACTTTTGTTGGCGGTGCCTTATCCATTTTGTGATAAAATTCTGCTATATCATCTTGGGTACCTCTAAATGCTCCTTTATCTTTCAACTCCCTTAGCGCTGTCAGGGTTTCGAATATTCCGTTAAAATCTTCATTAAACACAGCTTGCCTTGCAAGTAAAATTGTCCTAAGTACAAGGCGATGTGCACCCTTTTTTTCACATAAGGCTACACCTGATTTAGTGCAATGGTCAAATAATTTCTCTATATCTTTTGGATCTTCCTTGTCATAGAATCTGGAATATAACAGCCTGTATGACATATTGCAAAATACTATTAGAGTTGTAGCTTCACGCAATTCATGGTCAGCAAGATTAGTATTTAAAGCATCTAATGCTTTCTTCATTAATCTCGTACATAACTCATAAGATTCTGTAAAACACAACATAGTTGCTATAGCTTCAATCTCAAAAAAACTATCACCCATGGTTTGTAACAGTTCAATTACTGGTTTTGCTGCCTTAAAAATACTTTCCCTACTTATGCCTGGGCAATCTAATTTCCTTACGCAAGCCATATGTAATACAAGCTCTAGCTGCGCATCTAATCCATTTTCATTTGAATATATTTCCAAGTTTTTAATTACTTCATTGAGCCCATTGATATCGCCCATTTTAATTTTACGATATTCGGTGATAAGTTGTTCTTTTGTTTTCATGTCAAACACCCCATTCAAAAAAGTAATTGCAATTTATAGCACACCCTATTATTTCAGTTTTGATTTGGAATTTTCCATATTGAGATTTTGAAACAAGTTCATAATACTAAAAATCAAGTCCTAAATTACAATGCAGAAGCATTTTGCAACATTCTCGCATGACAATTAACTCTCGCGCAAAAAATAAAGGGGCTGTTAACAATCGCCCCTTATTGCCTATTTATTATTTAGGGATCTCCCGGTCCACAACCAGTACCCCCAAGAGGCTGAATAGGCACAATAGGCTCAGAACTACAACTAATCCAAAAAAGTAAAGCACGAAGGAAAGAATAAAACATACCACACACCCCACTATCATCCAATAATAGGTTTTCTCATAATCTTTGACAGTTGTCGCAGAGGATATAAGATAGCCTAACACGTCATACCATGTCACAAGCAATACTAGCAGACATGCAACAATGTGTAAATAGCAAAAGTGTAAATTTAATTAAAATTTTACAAAAAGTCTAAAAACATTTTATATCATAATCGCTACAAAGGGGGTGATATGGGATAGCCTAAAACATAATGCGCTATTGACGCAATACTAACAGACAATCAATAAAATGTAAATAGTAAAATTACAAGTTTCACTAAGATTCAACAAACAAATCTAATTGCATTTTTTTGAGGGTATCCGTCTGCATCTTGTGGATTACTAACACACTTTTTATCATAATCTCCGCAGGGGGAAATTTATATAACGCCAGGAGGTTATAATATGTCAAACGCACACAGGTTTAGCTCACCAAATTTCCTAGACGAACAAAACCGTCTAAGAATACCCCCGGGTCTACGCAAACAGCTAAAATGGGAAACGGAATGTACCCTAACTGTATTTGCCAACCTAAAGCACAAATTTATAGAACTGGTACGGCAAGAAAATGGCCCTCTAATCATAGACCCTTACGGCCGGGTACAAATTACAGTAGATTTGTGCGATGCCATGGGCTGGGACCCGGCAGATCAAATTTACGTAAAGCTAAACAAACAAGCCAACGGCGTAACATTATCTATGTATGAAAAATATGACCCCAGCTGTGTATTTTGCGGCAGTGATGATATTGCCACCAGGGTTAACCTCTTAGATATTTGCAAATATCACATTTCTCAATTTACTGAAATGGACTGTCAGCTACTTGTAAATACCATCAAAAAAATTTCCAACCCTCAGTTTCCTGGTGCAAAAATTATGACCCTGGCTCCAGGTGGGCGTATATTAATATTTTCAGACATATACAACAAATTAGGTTTATCACCAGGGGGCAGATTAACCGCACGTATGCACCCCAACAATTATATCGAGCTTACCGCAAAAGAAGATGGCGAGCTTGTTATTGGAGGCTTAGACTTAGTTCGCCTGCCTAAAGAAATGATTACACAGCTTGGCTGGGAAGAATACGACAAACTTGCCGTTGCTTTTGATGAGAACAATAACTTAATATCCATCACACTTGCAGACAAATATAAACCAGAATGTGTGTTTTGCGGTAGTGATGATATCGCGGTTACATTACAAGGCGTGGATATTTGCCGGCATCATGTTTCCGAATTAAAAAAATCTAGGCGATAGATTTTTGATTGGCACTTACAAAATCAGTTGGTAACAGATTGTTACCAACTGATTTTGTAAAAATAGCACGAACTACTTATGATTTGCCAATAAAATCATTGATAATGTATGCACACCACCTAGAATATAGAATGTAATCTGTGTAGGGTAGAAATAACGCTACTATCTGAAACGGCAATCCTTATTCAAACTTTTAGGTTGCATTTGTGCACACATTTGGATATACTGAGGATGAGGTGAAAATAATGACTAAATCAGCAAATATTCATGTACGCATTGACCCCGATACTAAAACTCGAACAGAAGAGCTATTTTCGAGTTTTGGAATAACGACGTCTGATGCAATTATAATGTTCCTGCGTAAATCGCTTATGGTTGGCGGGCTTCCTTTTGATGTAGTTCATCCACGATATAATGCCGAAACTGAAGCGGCTATTTTAGAAACAAAAAAAATATTAACAGAGCAACTGCCTACAAAAATGTTTGCAAGCCTTGACGAGTTCTATGCCGACTTGGAGGCTGAAAATGATGAA
>Ga0123352_10001334_pt1 | contig 32473 bp, 23 predicted proteins | sample TergutLab28metaG_FD_89700 | JGI IMG/M metagenome (GOLD analysis project Ga0123352, IMG submission 89700) | Labiotermes labralis P1 segment gut microbial communities from Petit-Saut dam, French Guiana - Lab288 P1 | ecosystem: Host-associated > Arthropoda: Insects > Digestive system > Gut ...
CACTTTTCTCAGGCCATTATCTCCGTAACCGTTCAACTTTGGATATAGGTGTTTTGGGTTATATCGGTATACCTTAACATAAGGAACACTTTCCCGAAGTCTGGCACATTCCTCCTGGGACACCCTGTATAGGCAAAATATATACTTGGGAGCCCGGCTATGATAAATGGTGAAGAGGTTAATCTCCGGGCTGGAAGGTCCTGGAATCGTGCTTCGATTCCAGGTAGGGCAATACAGTTTTCTCCGTTTCAGAACGTGCAAAACGCCTAACCTTCTTTAGGTTTCTGTTTCTGTGACCGTGCATCGTGAGCAAATTGTGAAGCGAGAGAGAAACCCAACAAGAAGCAACATTTAGATATTTTTTATCTATACTTTCTCAGCATGTTTCGGGCATCATTATGCCCATCTTCAGGAGAACAAGACGTGTGTTACTGCACGTGATGTGTTGCGCTGGTTCTGCTGGATGTGGTTGGTAGCGGTTGTGGGGCGCTGCGTTGTAGGGTGCGAGCACTGTGAAGGTAGAGAAGGCTCCCTCCATGAACATGAAGCGGCCGGATCGTGAATCTGACCACCCAACCTCACCTAGCGCTGAGATTAGGAATTTGTGGAGCTTCACCTCCACTGATCCATACTCTCTCTCTCATGCACACGGAAAACTTCACCTTTACCTGTGTCTCTATGCTCGAGTCAACTAAAGAAAGAATATGGATAGTGGCAATTAAAGTCGGCCTTCTGCTATTCTACTCTGGCTACAGTGGTTATCTAAATATCTAAATACAGGGCCAAAGTGTATGTCTTATTCAACTGCCGTGCCTAATGTTTAAGCATTTCTTTACGTGGAATCGTGGCGTATATTATTGTAACAGAGCGTATTGTGATTGGCGTAATGTTGCAGAATTGTGTTTGTGTGATACACGTTTCGAATTTCTGCTTGGTTGTCGCATATCCTGTTTATGGTTTGTTAAAATTTCTCTTGGAAAATGCCGGGTTAATGCCTCGAGGTAGGCGGTCTCACTTTATATCGTTCCCTAACATTTTCAGTATTTCCGATACCATTCGACCTCATGGAATCCTTACAGATAGTATCGTTAAATAATTTAAAAGGAAAAGAATAAGAAAGAGAAGGAGGAGGAGGAGGAGAAGGGGAAGGAGAATTAGAAGTAGAAGTAGACGAAGGTAGAGAAGGGGTAGGTTGATGAGAAGAAGAAACAAAACAATAAGAAAAAGAGGTCATGTACAATGCCGTTCCTTCCATTAAAAATTAACAGTTCTTAAGTCTCACTCAGGCAACAAAAATTACTTCAAAACATTCTTCCATGGAAGTACCAAAGCCGTGTCTTTTTTAATAATTCTTTCAACTTGTAATGCTGTTTATTACGTAATTAAAGTTGAAATATTTAGCATGTGCATTAGGACTGCCCTTTGACTTCTGAAGCAGAGAGGGGTAGTAAGGGAATTACAAGAAGTTGATGAGAAACTGGATAATTATTATTCTTCCTCAGATACTATCGAATCAAGTATGACGAAATATGGGAGATTTGTAGCACGCGTGGCAATCATGTGAAAAGCATACGCGTACTCTTGCGAGACACAGAGTTTATGGATGAATGCGATCCATTTACTGATAAGCAAACAGTAATATTTGTAATGCTTTAGCCTTTGAATCTACGGATGTGTATCCGACATACATTCTCTAACAAACACGCATGTTCTTTACACATTCTGAAGTATATAGTGGGCTGGTGTAGCGGTATCTCCTGACCTGCTTGAGGGAGTTTCTAGGCTAGACCCTTGCATTGGATACGGGTAATCACTGTTGATGTTCCCGTGGTTTTTCACAGTCCGTCTCGGTGATTGAGGCGAAAGTGCCTTTCAGTAAGCTACGATCATCAAGTGCTACGTCTCTATGGTTTGCAGTTAATTATCTACACGTCTTTCGACTCTAGCGTAACAAGTATAGTGAATAGTCTGCGGGCTGGAAGCGCCGGGGTTCAATTTCCAACAGGAGCGATTTTTTTATTTTCTTTTCCAAAAGGTCAAAACTGACTATTTGGCTACCCAGTTTCGTATGCAGTGCTTACTGCGGTTCTTATCCGGAGACAAAAGTTAAGGGTGTAAGTTTTACCACTCATCTTTCTCTAGTCTGAGTGGAGATGTAATAGTCCCATACGCCTTCATGGTGCGGACAGTGACGGTTTTGTATTTTACTCCGTATTATTGGCGACTGAATTACTGAAGCTCAACAGCTTGGAGTCCGATCGCCCTTGATACAACATCGTATCCCAGAATAACGGAATGCTCAGCCTCACGGTACACGCGAATTATACATCCTTGTATTTCTCAGTAATTTCGAATAACAACGCAACAGAAAAATATCTGCTAAAATATATCAATATATTAGCTCGACATGTTCTGTCACTTACCATTAAACATCATAAGCTATCAAAAATGGCATTTTTGGGGGGTTTTATTTCATTCTACTAATTAGCTCGCGTCGCGTGGTCGAGTGTGTTTTTCTCTACCACTCCAATACGGTTGGTGGGTTCAAATTCCAATCAACATGAGCGTATGGCCGCAACCATTCTCTGTGTTTTTTATTTGGCGTTCAAGGCTCCCTACCAAATGTTAATGAAATATTCGGAAACCAAGCAAACCGAAGGCCTTACTTCATATAGATAAAAAAAAGTAGAAAATGGATAGGCAGATCGTTAGATGCGTGGATGAATGAAAGGATGGATAGATGGGTGAATGGATAGATGTATGCATACATACATACATACATACATACAAACATAATACATACACACATACATACATACATACTTACAAACATACATACATACAAACATACATACATATATACATACATACATACATACAAACATACATACATACACACATACATACATAAATACATACATACATACACACATACATACAAAAATACATACATACATACACACGTACATACAAATATACATACATGTATACATACAAACATACATACATATATACATACATACATACAAACATACACACATATATACATACATACATACAAACATACATACATACACACATACATACATAAATACATACATACATACACACATACATACATACACACATACATACATAAATACATACATACATACACACATACATACATACAAATATACACACATATATACATACACACATACATACAAACGTACATACATACACACATACATACATAAATACATACATACACACATACATACATAAATACATACATACATACACACATACATACATACAAATATACATACATATATACATACATACAAACATACATACATACACACATACATACATAAATACATACATACACACATACATACATACTTACATACATACATACATACATACATACAAACATACATACATACACACATACATACATACTTACATACATACATACATACAAATATACATACATACGTACATACAAACATACATACATACATACACACATACATACATAAATACATACATACACACATACATACATACATACATACACACATACATACATACACACATACATACATAAATACATACATACACACATACATACTTACATACATATATACATACATACATACATACATACATACATACACACACATACATACATACGTACATACATACATACATACATACATACGTACAAACATACATAGAATACCTCTACAATCGTGTTGTGGAAGTGCTGAGGTGGTTTTACGAAAAACATACCCTCGCTTCACAGTTGTACTGTCTCGAATGCTTTTCCGCGCACTGCTGATAAAGTGACTAAAGCCTTTCCTTTGTCTCTCTTTTTCCTCCGGGCAAATTTTGTTTAAAATATTTCAAAGGAAGTTATTCCCACTCCTCTCACAAAAATTACAATTTACAATATAGTTCTACACATATATCATACCACGATAAAACATAAAGTCCTGCAGTTAACAAAAACAAAAATAACCAAATGATCCATCAAGTAACCAGCATCACACACATTACATCTTTTATTCCGTTTCCGATATTTTCTTCTTCGATTCTCTTTCTTATTATTCTGTGTCAAATCAATTCCACGCATCAGCTAATGTGTATTAAATGTCTATAAGATTTAATTTACTAGAAACAGCATTCGCCAGGAATGTAAACACAACAGCTTTCTCTATATCACGAGTGATTATTTCAATTTTTCAACAATGACCTTTACTGCTTCAGCGAATTAGTGAATTGCAGCGCTGTCTAAGGGAAGCAAAATCTTATGCTTCTACGCTTCCATTTTTTAGCACTGGCTGTAGAATGTATTTTGTACCAATCATTAAATACAATGATGAACACTGAAGCATTTTTCTATCCATCAAAGTTACTGGACAGAAAATATGATTTGCTTTTAATTTCTTGCTTTGTTGGACTCCAGACACAAGAACAATCTGGTGAATTCAAGTGAACTACACGCATTTACCAAATTAGTTTTCTGCTGTTTACCTTCTCTTAATGAAAATGATGTTCTTTTATTACAGACACAACTCAAATGGTGCAAGGGCAATGAAACTATAATTTTCATATTATTTTTTTCTTTTATGTCATAAGTATTCGCCAAATGTAAAAAAAATATATCAAATATAAGTTTTGAACCTTAATGAGACCTGCGTCTCCCCGTCATATTATTTCAAAGAAACGTAAGGGTTGTGTGACCGTGCATCTTCCTCATTAAATAAATTGAAATGCCAACTTGATGCAACTGGGTAATTTTATTGATGTATTCTTAGTTCGGCATGTTTCGGGTACATCCGCCCATCATCAGGAGCATTAGATGCTGAGTTGCAGCGTATGGTTTTCTGCACCGAGTTTTTGGATGGATAGTGGTTTTAAGAGCCGCTGCCACGCACGGCACCATACGCACCCTACACACGACATACGCAGCGGCTCTCAAGACCACCATCCATCCAAAAACTCGGTGCAGAAAACCATACGCTGCAGCTCAGCATCTAATGCTCCTGATGATGGACGTATGTACCCGAAACATATCGAGCTAAAAATACATGAATTAAATTTACCTAGTTGAATCAAGTTTGTATTTCACTTTATTTCATAGAAGTTTCACTTCTAAATGGGGACCTGACAAATCTCACGACTGTAACAAATGACGTGCCTGCCAATCCACTTTCATATACCGTATCACTTATTTGATACGCACGACAGGTAATTAAACATTTCTTGACAAATAGCTTAATACAGTAAGCGATGCTACTGCCTGGAGATTACTAATTACTGGCAAAGTCTGAGGCTGAAATATTGAAAGAAGTTTCGACATTTCTTGAGCCCTTTATCTCGTTAGGTTGTTTGAGACACTCGTCTGCCATGGGCGTCCAAAAGAATTAGTTGCAGCTTGGGGAAAGAATAACAGCAGAATTTAAGTTTTCGTGATTTTTACAGTATGTAGGTTTATTGATAGCTTACCGTTATACTTGATCATTTTGTAAGGCACTCATAAGTTCTATTTGAGTGTCCTGTGAAGTGGACTATATGATTCAAAATGTTACCAATAAATTTATTTTCGAAACCTGTATCATAGTTTATCAAAGTCGATTCATAAACTGGGTTTAAGTTTTCGAAAATAAATATTCATAGGAATATTGCTGCCTTGTGTGATGTGGTGGGTTGTAGGCTGGTAGAAGTTTTCTGGCGTGTTTGAAAGTGAAGCTGTACCTCTATTTAGGTTGACGTTGTCATCCGGAAGATGGAGACAAATTCTATTTCCGAAAGAGTAATAAATTTATATTTCTAAAGACGGCATTACTTCACGGACGAAAATATTGTTCGTAGTCATCCCACGTTGGTAGGGATTTATCGACTTTTCAGAGAAACTTGATCCTTTCATTTTCAACGCAGAATATAAGCCTGTTTACAAGAAGGAGAAAGATCGAGACAGCACTTTTCCACGAAACGTCTTTAAATTTTTACCAGATTTTACGCCAACACTTGCCTGCAGACGGTATTCTTCAGTACAGTACTGTCAAATCTACTTAACTCACTGAGTCTTATGTTATTTTAGGAAAAATGTTGTGCCAATCTTATTTCAGTGCTACAGAGTAATTAACAAGGTTGCCATCAAATACTGCGATATTTATTGTATAAAAATATTCAGTTAACAATAAGCTACATTTTCTTTATAATTCATTTTAGTTTTTATATAAAGACTGATAATGGCCGTTTGGGCCGAAACATATAGCTTATTGTTAACAGAAACGTTTTATACAATAAACATTATATACGTAAGGTTAATCTTATTAATTGCTCAATTAGGAAACGTAAGGGGATGTATTTATTAAAAAATATTCCTATTGTTTTAGGGTATCAATTACAGGCCCATATACATTATTAATAATTTATGTTTTTCTGGTTCATATCACTTTTTTAATGTAACGTTTCTAAGGCACAATTGTTTCAGGGATCTTCGTGTCCAGCAGTTGAATTTTTGCTTGATTTTAATCCGAGTTAACTAACAATTTTCTTAAGTTGAATTTTATGGAGAAACAAATATACGGAACTCTGATGCACCTAGATTCACACACACACACACACAAACACACACGCTGTATCACTACCTCACCTATGTGTGTGTTCTGTTAAATCACTTTGTACACAGACTGTCTAACATGAAAAGGTAACGCGTGGGTGTCATTAAAATTAACACGTACCGTAGCTGCGATATATAACACACACACACATCCGGTTGCACTTCACTGACATTTTCATACGGGCGTTGCCTGTCATAACAGACATATTCCTGTGGCACACCACATGTGGATCATTCCACTAGGTGTAGACGCGGAACTATAGAATTGAAACGTCTGCCTACCATTTAATTAAAATGTGGACAACCAACCATCAGAGTGGTGTGGGTTGTGAAGCAACAGTAATATCGTGATTTGAGTGTCTCATAACAGTACTGATGAGGATTTCTGTCTTCTAGGATATGATGCCGTATAGAATGGTGTATAGGCACCTACGTTTTGGAGAAGATTATTGCCTGTAGCTCCGAAGTTGTCCAAGAAAGTGGACTGCCCTGAAAATAGGCAGGAATCTCCTCTTACACTCTGGTTTTTAAGTATTAATTTACACGTAGTAATGTTCCAGAATTTTCAGCTTTAATGTCGCTTGACGTAAAGATATTAGAGAGACTGAACGGTAGACATATGCGGTTAAGCCCTTATGGCATTGTGCTCCATATTTGCAAGTCACAGACTCAAGGTTGAATCGCCCTGCCGTGTGTAGCTTCACTAAAAGCTACCCCTTGTGTCATACACAACAATTCGGCCGGAATACGAGAACTGTGTTTTGACAGCAAGGTGCGAGCGATATGTGAAGCACAACACAGTATCTCCAAACCTGCCATTTCAGAAGTACTAAGAATACTGTTTTACGTAATAAAAAAGTCTTACGGAAACCCTTGTTAGCTTGGAGTTAAAATATTTCCTAAACAGTCTTGAGATTGCTATAAAGACAAAACGGCCAAACACTTCTCAGTTTATACGCAGAACTATTCCATATAGGCTACGTTGTCGTCGTCATCATTCTTCACGAGTTAGGTCTCAATAGAACTATTTCGATCTTGTCTAATAGTCTCTTCAGAGGTCTTCGAAATCGTCTTCGTCCATTTGGTCTATAAATCTGGATTATTTTTGGCATCATCTTGTTGTGCAACCTGCCCTACATAACGAGGCTGTGGAGGCCGAGTCACAGCGGTATAACTGTCCTATCATCCGCAGAGGAAATGTTACAGATCATGCCTATACAGAGGCTAAACGGTGGCTACCCTACTGCTGGACTACCTAGCAGTAGGCTAGTAACCCGCCCGAGGGCATTCAGTATGACTTCCAAGCCTCATTGTAAAGACAACAGTACGGCCAACGGGACTACAGACTATGGAAGGAAAACCGTTAAGGCAAAAAGGAAAAGGCAAAATTATAGTAATAGAAAATATATACTTTTACATCCTAACAAAACTTTTATTAACTAACTGTAATTAAAAGATAATAAAATCATTAATATATTGTGAATATATATATTATATTGATTATTGAAAACAACGGGAATGTATCACCAGAAAAACGCAAAATATAGGCTAAATGAAATACATAAACCACTCTCCCAAAAACCTTGCTTAATTGGCACAAAAAATTAAATTGCTCTCTCAGTTTTGTGCCAGTCTGTGTATTCTCCGTCTCTCACTCCATGGAACTATTTACATCTCTTATTTTTGTAAACTTCAAAGGACCTTTGCAATTCTGTCTTATTGTCCGTATTGTCCGTAAGCTGTTATTGTCTCGAAGTTGACGCTTCGTTTTTTATTCCTTATGCTGTCTGTTAAGAATTTATGTCTTATATTTATACACTGTCAGTTTCGTTTCCAATTAAATGTGCGGTTATAATAATAAAAACGACATGAAGATTGCGATAACCAACTGCGTATGAAAATTAAGTCCTCATTCAAATTTCTGATTACGCTGTAATGAAGCATCGTATGTAACACTGCAATGATGGGTCCGTCTAGTATTCTGAAGGTAGAAAGAAGTTGTCTCTCTAAATTGAACATTTTCCTCAGTAACATCAAGTTAAGAATAATTTTGGGATAAAGGAGAAATGTGGTAAATTTAGATGAAGAATTGTGGGACGTTAAAGTAAAGCTCCTTGCATTCCGAATATCGGCAGCAAACAGAGTTCACTGTTTTTCCTCCGGCTCCGGATGCATTAGCGAAAATGGATGGGTTGTAGAGCTCTGCAAGAGCAGATTATCGGAAAAATCCCTACCTCTGCCAAACACCGAGTTGGTGTAGAGCTAATTGAATCTCATCACTGTATATTAATCCAGGGCGCCAACTCTGCCTGTCACTCCCCACATTTAGACCGACAATTACCTTACGCATATTTAACAACACGTAACATTAGATCACACAGCGCCGAAGTATAATCAAATAAAGACATGAGAATGAAGGGAAGAAAATACACAAGCCTTACGCTATTCCATCTGACTCAGAATTTCATGGTTTGCAGACAATGCACTTTCCTACTCCTGCTCGGCCAGCAATGTGTATCATAGTTCCAGTCGTCTCCTTCTTAGTTTTGGTCTCATTATGTTCTCCCTATCGTTCTCATCCTTCTCATTATTCACCATTACTATCATTTTTGCCTTCTTATTTATCATTATTTCCTTTCTCTTTCTCATCCGTATTCCCTCATGACACCGAGGTCTTTACTTCTAGAATAGTTTAATTCCCCTTCAGCTATACTTAAATTACTGTCGTTAATAACTGAAGTAATGCGAGTTGCATAATGTTCAGGCCTGGTAGGTTGGTACAGCTGTACATCACAAAGACTGGGTAGGTTTCTGTACCTTTACACCATAAAATGTGCAGGTTGGTATAGCTTTTCACCATAAAGACTGGGTAGGTTTCTGTAGGTTTACACTATAGACTGTGTAGGTTGTTGTAGTTTTACACCACAGAGACTAGGTAGGTTGGTGTAGCTTTACACCGTACAGAACGTAGGTAGATTTGTGTACGTTTCTACCCTACAGACACGGTAAGTTTGTAACTTTATACCGTATAGAACGTGTAGGGTGGTGTAGCTTCATATTCTAGAAACTGGGTAGGTTGGTGTAACTTTATACCATAGACACCGGGTAGGTATGTGTCGGTTTATACCGTACAGACTGGGTAGTTTGTTTAGATTTATATCGCAGATACCGGGTAAATTGATGTAGGTTAGTGGGGATTCATAATCTACTAACGCGTAAACTAGTGAAGCCAAACATGTAGTTTAATTGCAGACGCTCAGGTAAAATATCGTCTGTTTTACCAGCTATACTGTCTGAGGGTCTTCGTGATTTTTATCAGCCTCACCAGGCAACAGTGACACTGACCTTCTAATGTGACAGCTGCTTGTTGCTGAATTCTTGCAAATAATCATCTTATCTCAAAGTCTTTCGAAAGTATGCAGTTTACAACGGGTTCAACTGCTGCTCAAGCAGAAAAAGTCCATTCTTCCATAAATGTTAGTGACAAAGTTTGATTCCCATTCCATCCTGCGGAATACGAGTCTTTGTAAAGTATAATACAAGTGACACTATTTCAGAGGGCCCTACTACCGTAGTCTTCAATCAAGTTAAAAAAAATATTACTTTCAATGTTCTCTTCTTCGCTTGGGATGTCGTAAAGATACCGGAAGCAAACTCTGCCGAAACTTTGGTGCAGATACAGTTATCCGCGTGTCATAAAGTTCCAGAACACTAAACCCTTTATCAACAACGCTATGCGAAGCCAAATGTTAGCAGTATGTAATTTTTGGTACGTGTCTTTTCTTTGATACCCATTGTTGAAGGTGGTCTCGTGGTTACAGTAATTGATCATTATCCAAGATATGCCGGATTCGTGTAAATAGTCGCCGCTAGCTTAAAAATAAATTTGCCGCTATATGTCTGTCAGCATAATGACGTACATTCTTCTGAAGACAGGAATATTGTTGATACCTGAAAGGACGTGTGAGATTATAGAGTACCAAATTCAGGTATGCTGCAAAAAAATAGCAGCTTCAAAAGGGCCTGACGTTGATATGTCTGAGGAATTTCACGTTAAGTTTTCAGTCCGTCTACATTCATTTCAAACACTGTTACATACTTTGGCGTTTACGATGCCCTGTTGTCTAACGATGGCGTTTAGAACTCGTCCATTATCATCTATGAAGGCTTCGCCGTGTATGCATTCGATGTGTCCGCTTGATGACTCGATACACGCTATCATGACACGAAATAGGCGTCAATAATGCAAGCTCTGTATTCATTACGTTTTTTTTTTCCTGAATGGATTAGATCAGAATTAACTGAGCCGTCCATTACTGACTCGCTGGCTTTTGTGACTAGACTGCTGCCCCTCACACGTATTGTATCAGCAGTCAGCGGATTGATTTAAAATGCCAACCAAATGGTCGAAACGAGATACAATCTACACGCTTTCACAGCAAGTTTCATATTGTAAACGAACTCTGTGAAATCACAGGTGTCAGTGTTACAGGTTGTAAAGTGTGCAATATGGATGGGTTTATAGACGTTATAAACAAGACATAGAGACCCACACAGCGGCAGGTCGTGGGCCTTCCTGGACAATTATGTGCATTGAATGAAATTAAGGGATTTATTTACAGTAATGTGATCATTGGTTACGTAGCAGGTAGTCCACGCACATGAAGTGGCCCCTGGCCAATTTACTCTTCGCCCGCCGACCCACTATAAAAGATGAATCGCTTGTCACAACAGCAGTACGTGTATGAGGGCAAATAAGACGGAATTCAGATAATTGAGAGTAACCGACATGGGGAACCCCCCCCCCCTCCATTTGGTCGTAAGATGATTGTCTGAATATTCCTTTCGTAAAAGCCCAGCGTATTACGAAATGCCTCTTTGAGACTTCGACATTGCTGGATGTCGTGGGTGTGAAATAAATCTTCGATGATGGCAATTTAGTAACAGTACTGAGATCACAGAAACTTTTACCACGAATAAACCCCCTCCTCCGCGTCTCCCAGCAGCTGTTACGCTTCCCTCTTCACCCTGTGTCTCTAGATTCACCTACAGTCTTTCGGCCATTTTCTTAACACGATTGTTTTTGGTGATAACCATCGACAATCACACGGGCTGTGGGTCAGCTGATGTAGGCCACAGGAACCTAGAGGGGCATAAAACAGTAAGAGCAGAGAGGAAACCCTCAAACATCGTTGTTCTCCATATATATTGGATTCCTTTCCGTGGCCTCAGTTCAGCTGAAAGTCTATCAACTTCTTAAGGATGACTTTGTGTCGTAAGTGTAGTGAGTAACAGGTTAGGTTAGGTTAGGTTAGGTTAGGTTAGGTCTCTCGTGGTTTTAAAGTGTTATTCCGTCGTCCTGTTTCTTCCTTTTCTTTGCTGAAATAAACATTCGTTCGTGGGTTAATACTTCTGTTTTACGGAGCAGGAATTCGAGTTACGCATTTTCCTAATGCATTTACGTGTCCAGTGGCTATAAAACAGGTGCGAATGAGGTATAAGTGAAATTGCCCATGTGTACGGCAAAGAAGACAAATAGGGAAATGGAGATGTAGTACCACTTATTCTTAATCTTGGTACTAGATAGAAGTGAGCAGTAAGCTTCACATTCCGACCGCCTTACTTCCGGAGAAAGAAGCTCAAAAGCCTATTGAATAAAAAGCCGGTTTGTTCCCAGTAATGGTTTGGACATTTGAAGAAAAGAGAAATATCTCAAAGTGCAGGGAAACGAACCACGTTTCTCCGGTTGTCCATCCCATAGGCTGCACTGTCCTGGCTGTACTGTGACAATGAGGGACGTTTGTAATTCAACATCTAGAGGATTTAAGGATCAATATAAGAACTCGAGAATGAAAATCAGGGGAGGACAACGCATTAATGTCGAGCAGTTTCATATTTCATAAATACGAAAGCTACTTTATAATTTATTTCGTTACCTTAAGGATTAATTTCAAACGATTTATGCAATTAGGCTACGTGTCAAATAATAGAAATGGTCTGCAGTCAGAAATATAACACACGATGTAACCGACACTTGTAAAGTGACATGCCATTCCCAGCAGGCCGTGTCAGGACTCACACAATTTTGTGACCGGTCTCCCACCACGGATGCCCGAGATCAATTCCAGCCCAGCCAGTGAGGGACTTGTGGTGAAATATATGGCCCTGGGACGGGTTTGTTATCCAAGAACTCTGAATTCTCTGTGTAAATATTATTCCGCCCCTACTCCATGCTCATTCCTTCATGTCACTGACGCTGCGTAAAGTCAGCGATATAACAGGCACGCACAAGAAAAGTGATGCACCACCTGTTACAGAGATGCGCAAGTTGGTTTGGGTTTTTCAGCCTTTCTTTAGCCTGTCATTATACTGTGTTCGCTTACGGTTGGTGTATGACACCGTTACATGAAATCAGTTAGATTTGTCACTTTTTCTGAGTGTTAAACTCTAGGATATTACGTAAAGTAGTTAATATTTAATCTTCATGCGAAAATAAAGACCTTAAAACGTAAAAGTAAAATTTTAAGAATTACTTTTAGTAGCTACGGTTTGAACATAAAAGTTTAACATTTATTTCCTCTTGTAAGTCACAGCGCGTAAGGGATATATCCTGGCTCTTTCGAGATGTTACTCAGTTTGAGGGTTGTTTGACCGTGCATCTTCCTCATGAAATAAAGTGAAATCCCAACTTGATGCAACTAGGTAATATTATTGATGTATTCTTAGCTCGACATGTTTCGGGTACATACGCCCATCATCAGTAGCATTAGATGCTGAGTTGCGGCATATGGTTTTCTGCACCGAGTTTTTGAATGGGTGGTGGTCTTGAGAGCCGCTGCGTAGGTCGTGTTTACGGTGCGGATGGTGCCGTGCGTGGCAGCGGCTCTCAAGACCACCATCCATCCAAAAACTCGGTGCAGAAAAGCAAATGTTGCAACTCAGCATCTAATGCTCCAGATGATGGGCGTATGTACCCGAAACATGTCGAGCTAAGAAAACATCAATAAAATTACCTAGTTGCATCAGGTTGGCATTTCACTTTATTTCATGTTACTCAGTGTATACGGGTACTTACCGACGTTTCAGGTAAAACTGTCAGTTCCGTCTGCAGGGGCCAAGCAATTCAAGAAGAATTCTGCTTGACCTGTTTGACCCTGACGTATCCATCATTTGCCTGGATGGACTAGGAAGACAGAAGGGCCTGAGTTATGGCATCCCTTCTCCGAAGAGAGGTGTAATACTTCCAGTTTCCTCTCAACTGACCACTTTTCAGCAAGTAGCTGATATTGACCATTACCGGACAAATTTACTGATTTTATCTTGTTCATGTTCAGTCACCCTGTGTAAGTACGGGTTAATTCCTTGAAGCAGGCCATCTGTCGGTCAATTTTATTCCGTCAAACAAAGGTCAGGTATGCTTACTTACTGGGTAAGAGGTCACTGTACTTTTTCATGTAAACACTTTTTTTACATTTGAAAGGTGGAGTCATTTTTATGATTTCTTTTTTACAGAATTACGGTGACAATACTTACAGTAATGCTCACTGGTTTGGAAGTATACATGCACAGTATGATATTAACCTTTTAAAACTAAGTAGTAGATACAGGTATCAAGTGATGTAACGTAAGGAAACTGCATTTTACCGCGCAGTTTATTTACGTGTTTCGCGTCACTCTTGCGTCACTCATCATTCTTCTGAATTGCGGATTTTTTTTGTACTGTAAGGAACTTGGACAGTTTTCAGTGAAGTGGAAACTCAGTTTTTTATTGTTTGCATCCTGTCATGGTGTATGATGGGGTATTTAATAGGAATATTGGTTGCACTTCTTCACAACAATGTTCTATTTCATTATGTTGCTATTTGTTGAACATATTAATTATAATAATAAAACATTTCCTAGCACTCGTAATGAGGTTTTTATAGTAACCTGAAGACGACTTATACAGGTTGAAACATGTCGTACTAGGAGATAATTTATTCTTATAATTACTATATATGCTCAAATAATAATGTAATAAACCAAAGTCGCGGAGATATGAAACCATCTTTCCTATCATATATATCAGAAACTCAGTTTCATGAGTAATTTACATAATGCTCAGTCTTCGGTGGGTGATACTAGAATTATGAAATGCAGTTCCAACTTATCGAACTGCATCCACTGCACTATATTGTCCACATAATTTATTTATGTGCGTGAACCTTATACAAAGCACATATTTTTTGTACGGTACAATACATTTAGAATTATAGTTGAGACATTTTTAGTGCGATAAGTGATTAAATTTTAACTACTAATCAGCTCAACATCAAAGTACAAATTGAATTAGTGATATTAAATGGACGAGGGGGTTTAAATTTCGATTTGCGAAATTGTAATTTTAATGGTTTTGACGTCGTCCACTTTGCGTTGTGAGAAGTTACGTAATACACTGAGATTAATAACTGCTGTAATTGTTCTGGACAATCCATTAATAACGAGAGTCCATCCTTGTTGTTATACGAATGATGAAAAAATTATGTTTGGAATCTGTATAAACCGAGAGCTAAGGCACGTAATGTTTCAGTAACTTCTCACAAGAGCAACAAACAAAAATAAGCGGTAAGGATTATGATGACTGAATCTAACATGTCTTTAGGCAACTCTTTATTTTTGTCTGTGAAATTTATTTAAGGTGACAAAATGACATTACATATTCTAGACTAAGTTGCAGGTTTACGTCTTTTTTACGAACTCCTACATAAATATAAAAATGAACTAGTTTTTAAAACACCTTTTAAAATGAGGATGTCTTATAGCTTTGCACGAGCATGTCGGCCATGAAAAGAGGGTAGTTATGAAAATGAAATTCAGTTCACGGCACACTCCCAACTTCAGTGGAACCGCTGATGAATTTTAAGATGACATAAAGGGGAAGTAGACGGCGCGACCAACTTGCTTTCTGCTTGGAAACGTGAGCATCGAACTGAAATAACACAAGCAGTATTATCTTGGGCTTTTAAAGTGTCTCGGTTCATTCCTGATCATACTTGTATGTATTACTTATCCTGTAGACAATAAACACAGTGTTTGAAGTTCAGTAGACAATAAACTCAGTGTTTGAAGTTCAGTAAACCATAAACACAGTGTCTGAAGTTTAAATGAACAAAAAGCGGAAGATCAGACAGTTGTTTTTCGGTGTACAATTTAATGATTCGCCTACATCATTCTGCGACGAGCATAAAATGAAGGAATTATGAATTATCCTTGGATCAGGGTTCGTATTTGCTTATTATTTTTAGCGTGAACTTTTGAAGTGGTAACGCTACAGACAACTGTCAAACTGCTAGACCAGAAGATGGAAGGATTACGCTTCTGCTACGTATATAACAATTTGCCACTCGACACGGCTAACATTCCAGCAAGCTAGGATATTCTCCATCATCGCTGTAAGGAACCATTATCCCACAATGTATTTGTATTTCCTGCTCTAACACTTTGAGACTCTTCATGTATCCTTGCGGTACATATTTATGTGTTTGACATGACACTAAAAATGCTGCGATTATATCCTTAAACAGAATTAACGTATTTTTCTTGTACTAGCGAATCAGTGTTTTTTGTTCATAAAAGCTAAATTTTTTAGCAGTATTTATATATTTTTGAATTCGAATTATTAAACGAAATTCGATTACACTTGAAGTTATCACAGAGCTTAATATTAAGACACACCTTATTGTGTGTGACGCCGTAAGTTTGGGTACATCTTAGAAGACTGTAAGTTTCAAATTCTGTAGAAGTATTTCCTGGGACTCACACACGTGTGCTTTGTAACCTAAACTGTAGATTTATTTCTATATTTTTTGTTGTTTGTACTCTTTATATTATTTATGCAGCAACACGCGCAATAAATAAAACAGATTTATTTTTTTTTGCATGTAATTTCATTCTGAGTGATTAATTAACCATTTGTCTGAACACTGCAGTTGAAACACGTTCAAGTTTAACACTTGACCTTCTCTTGATACGTACAGGCTACTGCCTAGCCACAAAGTCCGCTGTAAACGTGGGTGATATTAATGCAGAGATCTTCAAGGTGCTGTAATAGTTTGCTAATTTGATGTTATATTTTGTTAATTGATACTCATCTTACTTCTATGCCAATTAGTTATCCTTAAGTATCGTATTAGCTATCCAGCCGTGCACTGGCTCTACACGTGTACGGCAAGTGTCGAGAGACATTACAGGCTGCTAAGGGCTCATAGCATTTTCCCGCATTGCGAAGTGCAAAGTGTTATGTCTCAAACTTCGAAGTCACTTAAAGTAAGACGATTGGTGATTTTAGGGTTCTTACCGCATTGCATGTGACAATGAGTACCACTGCCTTGATATGTGACGCGGTCTAGTGCGGTAGAGATGTGCCACATTTTGAGATGATTCCGCTTCCTGTTAGAAGAGACGTCATTATTAAGCCACCTGATTATACTCCCGAGACCACAGCATCCTTCATGAAAATATCTGTTTAAAAAATACATTTTAATTTTAGCTAATCATGAAAGATAATTTAGGTTTAATGTTCTGGAATGATCGGAGTTTATTATATTAACGGTCATATTAAATATGGTTAACTGCTTTGATTTATCAGCTGTGGAAATGCAAGGAATGGGTCACTGGTTTTCTCTCGATCATCAGGTACAAATAAAAAAAAATCATTCCAAATTGTTGGTTTGCAACGAGTCTGAGGAACCAAATGTACAATTTTGCATTTTTCCTGATGAAAAAGATCTGGGTTCCCATGTGTTTCCGTATAGCCAGAGAGAGAGAGGGAGAGAGAAAGAGTGTGGACGGGGGGGGGGGAGGGGCGGGAACAGAAACGGTGGATAATATCTACACATTTTATTATCTGTAGGCAGTGGAGAATGGAAGGTTGTGAGCTGCATTTATTTGGCTGCGGATAGGGACAGATTTCATGTTCTTGTAAGTGCAGAACTGTGAAGATCTGTACGGAAGTAATGCCTCCCATTTTTTCTAAGGAACAGTAATTAAAATTATAATGCATTTCTTTCAAATGTTGGGTATGGGTACATCCTTTGCAATCTTAAACTTCTTTTTTACAAAGTCTCCCCCATTGTCAACTCCCTTTTCCCACTTTTGCATGAGAAGCTGTACGCCGATCGCATAAAATTCTTTGCTGTAGCGTCGGGGCTCCTGACGCACGCTGTGTTCCAGCTCGTAGTCGTCCGCAGAACAGCGTCTTCAACGTGCGTTCTTCAGAGGGCCATAAGGGTGGAAAAGGGAGGGTGCTAAATCGGGAGTGTAGGGAGAATGAGGAAGAGCAAATTCAAGGTTCGGACTTCTGTGGGTAAAACCATGGCTAGCGTCTTCAAGGAGAATGAAGGAATATTATTAGGGGAAATCTTAAAGATAGATGCCGAAATCAGTTCAGAGCAATGTGTGCAGATGTTAAAGAAGTTAAAACAATGAAATTAAGGAATTCGGTCAAGCAGGGAGATGAATCAAGTTCTCACTCTTCCTGTAGTACCAATTTAGTACCCTCCTACTTCCAGGTTTTTGACCTCCTGAAGGTTGCACTCCGAGGACGCCGATTTGCGGACGAAGACGAGCTAAACCACAGAGTGAGTGAAGAGCTTTGACACTCCAGAAAAGGGTTTTAGGAAACCGGAATACAGCGTCTCACTCAAAATGGGGGGGGGGGGATAAGTGGATAACTAAAAAGACTCTGTGGAAAAACTATCTCAACATTGTAAATTGTGTACCCATGATATTTGCGAGTTCTACCGTAATTTTAGTTATAGATTCTAAGCAGAAGTAGTAGTCACTGTCACGTACTATTCCTTGTGACATTTGCGGATTCCATAAAGTGTTGGAAATTTTTTAACTAGCTAGGGAACTATTAGCTTTTAAAAAAAGAATCTGCTGAGTGGAGATAGAGGAGTGAGATTTGTTTTAATTAACGACGCTCTAAATTGCCAAGATTTTACGGCGTCGGTGTTAGGTGAATGATATATGAAGGTGGAACATGTGTGGAATTAAGCTGACATGGAAAACCCGAAGTACTGGGTGAAAAACTTCTGCCAGGGTCAGTTTTCAAAACAAATCCCACAAAGAGAGGTCTGGAATAGCTTCACACTGTTAGCTGGTGAGTTAATCGCAAAATTGAGATGAGTCATGGACATCAAACTGCGGCAACTTTGCTTTATTCCTGCTAAAATATCTGACTGTAACCAATGAGTGGGGGGTTGGGCGGATTTGGGGTACAGAAAAAAAAGATAAATGACGTGGCTGTGTGAATCATATAGGTGCACATACATACATACATATATATCTTTATCGTTGCACCGTGCATTTTGTAGTTTATATAAGTAACACACCATCTAATACACATACATAGTCTTTAATAGTCTAAAATTTACATTAAAACACTTGAAACGCTTAAGCCTTTTAAGAATTTTAGATTATTAAAGACTATATATGCACATTTGTTAGTGTGTTATATATATATTTATGTATATGTATGGGCCTAGATAGTTTAGTAGGTACAGCGAATCATTCCGGCTGGACGATCCGGGGATCACATCCCTGTAGGAGCGAGAAATTCCGTGCCAATCCAGACCGGCTCTGGGGCCCACGCAGCCTCCTGAGCGATGGGTACGGGGTCCCTTTCTTAGTGGTCAAGCAGCCGGGACGTGGCTTGCCCACGCACCTCATCTAGCGCCAAGGTTAAAGAAATAGTATACCTATATCTCTAATCCCTCCCTGGGCTTTCATGGCCTGTTAGAGGGCGAACTGTACATTCACCCTTACTTCATATATATATATATATATATATACATATACATACATACATACATACATAAATACATAGTATTTGGAGCTTAGAAGGAGAGAGTAGATTACGTATAGAAAAACTGATTTTCTTCTGAATCTTTGGTACATCTGGTTAACTCTATTCCATTTCAACTTGTCATAACTGTTTGTGACACATATTTTTCTTAATGTTATTGCATCTTCTTACTTCGTTCTTTCGTGACGCGCAAATGATGCACTGGCTAAACCATAGGAATTTTTAATCAGAACATGGATGCATTTGCAACCGCACTATATGCTACATTTAAGTTTAATAATCCTTTTCTCGCAGGACAATAATTATTATTTTTATGAAATTTGAATTATATTTTGAATATTGGCTTGGAATAGCGTCGGTAAAAATCGGAGGTAACGGTCCACACATTCTAGACTTTTGCACAAGTTCGTATTCTCAATGTACTCTATTATCAAGGAACATTTTTCAAATTCCCATTAAAGAGGAGGCTAAGAGAGCTTTAGAACAATTCAGTAAAGGTTAAATGTGTTCCAGAACCCTTTAGTTAATTATTGTTGGGTTTCAGAATCTTTCAGGAAAGGATAAATGGGGTTCAGAACCGGTCATGGAAGGATAAATGAGCCAGGAAAGAATAAAATGGGTCTGAGAACCTTTCAGGAATTGATAATTCAGAATCAGAACCGGTCATGAAAGGATAAATTCATCTGCTGGAAACTGAACACAGGTCATGTTGTCGGCTCCTTGCTACTGTACATGATTGTCACTCTGTTTGTAGACTGTTGTTAAACAAAGAATTTTACTACAGCCTGAGGAAATATAGGAATATAATCTGTATCACAAATAATGCTGTAAACACGACACCTGATAATGAAGTATTTTCAATTCTTGTAGTGTGAGAGCAATATAAATTATATTCTACTTTTTCAACCCTCTCAGCAGTAGAAGAAAAACCCCCTTTTTCGGTCGTTGAACTGATATATTTTTTGTTTCCACTATTCTAGGGCCCCGTGTTTTGTAGCCTTTCGTACTTTTTACGGTATTAATGTTTCACACAAGGGACATTGACATGGATAAATCATGAATTTAACATCATACAAAATGCACGAGTATTAATTTCACCCCTTTGACGTGGGAAGAGGGAAGTATACACAGGATTTTTATTTTTTGTCCTACATGAAGAATATGCAATTCATATTTTCGCAATGATATATGGCAACTCTTTAATCTGTTGGCGGATGCGGAAACTGAAATTTACGGATCTGTCAACCCTCATGGTTTTCTTTAATCTACACATACTGTTATATCCATAACAAGCTCATAAATTTGACTGTTCTGCCTCTTTTCCATGTTCTGCCAGGTTACTACAGTAATCCGGAGTCACTGACAATGAATAACTTGCCTTATATAAAGCACACACACACACACACACACACACGCCCACACAAACACAAACACACGCACTCACACATACACACACACACACACACACACATATATATGTAAGTAAGACTGAGAGCCGAAATCCTGTCTTTATTTGCTCCCACTTGGTATTAGTTAATGCTTATGAAGGGTATGAAAGCGCGTTATCAGGGACTGCCGAGGACACTGCCATTAAGACGCATTTGAGAGGTATCTTTGGTTTGGTCGCTATTACAGAATCAACTTTTGTCGATAACATGTTTTCCTGTAGGCAGAAATTGTCTCTCAGTCTATTGTATATTTTTGTCCAGCGAAATTATTGAATTAGTTATTTGAAGCAGGTGAAACGGGAGTGAAGGAATGAAAAGGTTATCTGTCGAAGTCATGCGCAGAAATGGAAATTAGCAAACATTGCTTTGGAAATTACAAATAGGTTTATACTAGTTTAAGTACTTAGCAATGAGATTGATTTGACGATTTTTAAAAATAAAGATTCGCATTGCAAACAACCTAAATGTAAAACGACACTCAGCATTAATTCCTGCATTGAGAATTCTGTGTCAAAAAAGGAGCAGAATAGGCAGTAATTTGAAGTACTGTATTTAGTTGCATAACAAAGAGCACACACCACATGTGACAGGAATGTTAATATAAACCACATGAGGTTTAATCAATAATAACTTCACGTTCCTCCAAAACAGTGTTTCAGGAACGGTGAATCGTATGTCCCTTGAGTTCCAGTTGTGTACGTTGTGACAGCGGTATTTTATATTGAAACGCAATTTCATTTTGGGACTTTATCCATCGTAGAATAATAATAATAATAATAATAATAAAGACTTTGCCAACAGTTTGACGAGACAATAGACCACATAATATCAGCATGCCCAATACTGGCATACAATACATAAAAAGACATGATAGAGTGTGTGCACAACAACACTTAAACATATGTAAGGAAACAGGGGTACAATTGGACAAAAAACACTGGTATGAGCATGTGCCAAAATCAGCAGAAACAAGTCAAGGAGGCAAGGTAACCGTATTGTGGAACCAACAAGTACAAACTGACAGAACTATCCCCAACAACAAACCAGACACTATAATCCGTAATAATGAAAAGGAAACATGTAGGTTAATAGACGTTGCAATCTCAGGAGACAGAAATGTGATTTAAAAAGAAACAGAGAAGATTCTAAAATAAAAGACCTTACAATAGAAATACAAAGCATGTGGAATGTAAAAACAAAGGTGATACCAGTAATAATAGGGGCGACTGGGACTATTTCAAAGTCATTCAGAAAATACGTCAGCAACATACTAGGAAAACATGAAGTCACGGAACTACAGAAAACAGCCATATTGGGCACTGCACACATAAGTCGGAAAGTACTAATATAAAACTACAATAGATTCAACAATGAAACTAACGATATAAGCACCATGAATAGTAACAACAGAATAACTGCAACACTGTATTCCCTAGGGACATAATTTTTCTCAGGAATGTAAGTATAAATACCCCGCATAAAGGAGATGGTGATGACGATGATGATGATGATAATAATAATAATAATAATAATAATAAGTTAAACCCAAAGTTCCGAATGCCTGCTCTACCTCACACTTAAGGCTTTGGACGTAGCTGTCATGTGGGCCCCTTAAATGAGATTTTATAATTCTTTGAGCCAAGTGCCTGGGAGTAGGAAGTAGAAACTCTGCAACTGATCAGGTGACGTATCTTATGACACTTTTTCAATACTCCGAGGCGGTGTTGACGAAAAATGCAAACACCTTGGTCTGAAAAATTGGCTAGCAGACCTAGACTCGGGTCTGCATAGGTCCCATATCCTGTATTGTAGTAACTACACTGAGTGAGGTACCCAGATCATCATCGATATGCGTGTGTAAATTATTCAGTACCTGGAAGTTGATTATACGGGTGGTAGGAAAAGATTCGGGGAAGTGAATACTCCTGAATTACAAGCACCCAGCATAGAATGTCAGTTCAAATAATCGAACTCCTCTGATATTGTAATGTGAAAATCTGTAAGTTTCAACTCTCTCTCGTACGCAGCAGACTGACAGAGACAGTGTTTTAATCCCAAGAGTTAGATGAATAAAACTTGAAAATTGGTTGGATTTTTAATTTTGGAAACTCTATTGTCTTTACTATACTTGAGATTGAGAGAAAACACACAGCATGTTGGCTATTAAGCACAAAGGAAAAAAGATTTTACTTGGAAAACCAAAGTGTTCTTGTTTATTTGTTGTATACTATCGAAACAGCATTAGCTCAGAATACATACTATCGAGCGACACGTACTTATTGAGCTACACTTTGCAGAATGGGAAGCATAAGACCATATCAAGTTTTGAGGTAATATTCTGATATTTACCGGGAAGTACCCAGGAAAACAACGGAACATTTTTCTGACTCATCGAGCCGAATTTTAATCTGGATCTTCCGATAGGAAGTGAACTTACAGCTCACTCACCCACAAACATTGAGGATCTATGCATAGAGAGAAAATAAGTTAAAATATATATTCAAGAGATAGGTCTGGGGGATGTGCGCTGGATTCAAGTGGCTCAGGATAAGTAGCAACAGTAAAATTTTCAAACACGGTAATTTACTTCCGTGAAACATAAAGTGTAGGGAACTTAATGACTAAGTGAGAGACTACCAGCTTCCGAAGTATTACGTTTTTCCACACAATTAATTATTTTGCCTAAGTCGAATGGTACGGTTTAATGTTTGTCATAATATGTTGTTATCATCAGCCGGAATTTAGGAAAACGTATTGAAATTTAATTTTATGCTCATTTTACATGGTTTTGCATATTGTCGAGCGTGATGAAATCAGTGACAGAAGTTGAGAAATGTTTAATAATTTACCAGTACGGAGTTCCTGACTTGCTGTCACTTCGAAATAGCCACAGCCATCCCATAACATAAATAATGTTCATCGCCACTCTAACAGAATAGTCTGTAACGACAGAAATAGAACACGGTTTAAATCACGCAATAGGTGTCTTAGGCGATATTCACTTCCGTAATCTTAAAAGCCAAAGACTGAGAGATTTACAACGCAGCAGGAAATGCAGTAGGGGATAACGAGGCAAAGGGTGCTGATATGCTGTGCTGCCTACAAAGTCTGATCGCCTGCTGAGCGTGTGCATCCTCTTGAAATCCACCATCCCACTCCCAACTCAACCTTCATCAAAGTCCCCATCTCTAAACTGGGCTTGTGCTTACATGGCAATTAATTCTCCTTTTTAACGTTCAGATGGATCGATTTCATAAAAAATGTATATGGATCTCCGCACGCTTAGCCGAATGTTATCACTTTGTGATAATATTCTAAAAACCAGGATATTATCAGAAAGGAATTAACTATATAAGATTTCAGGTGGAATATTTTATGAACATTCAGTGTAGGTCATTTGCTGTGGCGCAACAGCCCTACTTGGGCCTGGACCCCTTGATTGTTGAGGTTTTGAGATCATACACATTCACACCACACTCGGCATGACTCCTCTAGACGAGGGATTGGCCCCTCGCAGACTCAAGGCTAAAGAAATCCATATATAGGACTGAACAGGCCCTTAGGGCTGCAGAAAGTTCAGGAATTTCTGGACAAATTTGTCAGCCCTACGCAGCTGTCCCATACTGATTACTGTTGGGAGGCGTAGTGAGAAGAATTTAGTCAATGAAAAATTACAAGCTCAACGGGAATGGAATCCACGACTTTCCGGCTTGTGGCGCAGTGCCTCTTTTACACCAGTAATAATTATTTTTCATCCCTTCCTTCTTCCTTACGATGAGTAAAATTATGTTAAGGAAGCATTTACCCTTAATACTTAAGTAAGAATTTTCAGTGCACTTGCGGAAGTACATAACCGTTTTTCTAAGATTTGACCGAAAGAGAAATGTCCTAGCACTCACTACACACTAATGTGTAGGAGTAAAAAGACAGTCTTTGCTGTAAATGACGCAAATGTCTTATTGACTTATGAGCCCATTCTTTATTTCGACAATAGAGGAAGGGGAGTTGTTTGATTCACGTCCCGACCGGTTTACCCTGGAGAAAGCAGTCTGAGTTATCCTTTATTTAGTAGGGTGGGTGGGACACACACAAGTCTAAACTCTGTACAGAAAAAAAGTTTCTGGCAATCGAAGCCACATCCTACGGTCGTGCAATCCGTAGCTTGCTTACTGTACTACTGTAGCTTTCTAACTGAACTATAGTAGCTTTCTTACTGTAATGCTGTAGCTTTCTTACAGTACTACTGTGATTTCTTACTGAACTACAGTAGCTTTCTTATTGTACTATTGTAGCTCTCTTACAGTACTACTGTAGCTTTCTTACTGAACTAGAGTAACTTTTATATTGTACTATTGTAGCTTTCTTACAGTACTACTGTAGCTTTCTTACAGAACTACAGTAGCTTCCTTATTGTACTATTGTAGCTTTCTTACTGTACTACTGTAGCTTTCCTGGCTTATACAGTCATGTGGTTTGGATGAATCGCATTCTATTACAAAATACATCGCAGCAATATTAGTTGTGTTATCAGGAGAGAGATAAGACATGGACCGTCACTGTCCAAAACTGAGAATGTATTAAACCCAGAATGTCTATTTCTGATTATATTTACTGACGGTTTCTAATGACATATCCGCATTACCTGCAGAGGCATAAAACTTTCTGACTCGTTGAACTTCGAAGATGAACAAAAAACTCAAGATGAATTACTCACAAAAAGAAATCAAATAGACCGCCTGCCAGATAGACGGAACAATTTGTTACCAGACGAAGTCGGACTGAACAAGTTTTTTAAGAAAAAAAAGGAATAAAACGGGGGAAGGAAAAAGCTGGAAAATTTAAGCGAAAATTATGACTTCAGAGAACAGTACATTATAATCTCAGACGAAGTACATATTAATTACGTGACAGAATTAAATGAAAGTAACTTACTCTCTGTTGCATTCCGCTTGAATGTGGCATTTAAACTTCATGAATTTAAGAAACGGAAGAAAATCAGTACATATATTTTGTGTATCCTGTGTGTACCATTGCGTGGTTTAGCTCTTGAAACGGAAAGGCCAATGAAACTGAAAAGATAATATTTTGTATGTTACATGCATTACAATTTTGATATGTGTGCCGAAATTTATGGAATTTCTGAAATATCGCTCAAAGTATAATCCGAATCATACTCAACGTACAGACTTCAACATTCCTTACGTAAGTGACGTCATCCATTAAAGAATCAATAAATATCGCAACAACCTGGAAGCCCATCCCAATCTACTATTAGAGCTACTACAACAACGTATAAACACTAGGACACTAAAAAGATGATGGTCTTTAGACTTACAAGGCACCTGAGGTGACATCGCTGGATGAATACCCTACCACATTATAGTAATACATGGTATCGTAGCTTACTTGTTATCACATTAGCTTATAGACTGTATTCTTCCTGATTGTTAATAAATTGAAAAAATAATAAATAAAATTTATAATCCATGCCAAAGATTAGTCGCTTAATGCTGCAATAAGTTCTCTGAAAGCATGCCTTTTTTCTAAAATTCTTAACTTATCTCAAAGTTTTGTCTATGTTTTGTTTACACCAAGATTTTCTGAAATGTCAGTTAATATGACAGAATAATAATCTTGCGTGACTTGCTACTGGAGATCTTTCTACACAACGTACGAAATACCATAGGCAGAGGGGACGGGGATGTTTTGATATTTGAAATTAGTGAAAGAAATGTCCTAGTGTGTTTGGGAAAATTTAAAGCTAATTTTGTGTAACTTTTTGTTTTGGTACGACAATCCCTAGCGGGACAGGGCCTCCTCATTGTTGAGACTTCACGATCTCAGTCAGACACACCACACTCGGCAGAAATCCTCCAGACGAGTGATCAGACCGTAACAGAGATCTATATCTGACAATACACAACGCTCACAGGAGACAAATGTCCATGCTGTTGGTGGGATTCGAAACCGCAATCCCAGCAAGCGAACGGCCGCATACCCACGCTTTACACTGCGCGGGCACTGTGATCGGCATTTACGATTTTGAATTGACGTAAGCTACTTTCATTGCAATAAATCAGTACTCATAATATTTGATTTGTAAGGGTTTTGTGGTTTAAGCACTACAAAATGAAGGCGTAGGGTAACTGGAAGTATACCTCCACACATTCTTAACCGTGTCCTAAGTGAAAGTAAGCACTTAGATTAAGGGCGATCCCAGTGGCCTTGCGGTCTAAGGTGCTGGTCTTCGGTTTTTCTGTTTCTAAGATGAGACCATTCATTTTGCACTGCAAACAACACATGCCGCTCTACGACATGCTGCCACATCACCTAATATATATAACGACGTAATTTTACCGAGTGTTTTTAACATAAATATAACTTTACTTAGTTACAGATAAAGCTCTCTGATGATGGTCATTAAAGACCGAAACATGTAGGAGCGATATTATTGTGTATTTTAATGTAAATTTAAAACTTTTAACCAAGTTAGTAAATAGTGCATTTGTTGCTGAGTGAACTACGTAGATTGTTTCAGTAATTGATGGAACTTTCATATTCATTGTCATTCGCTTTCAAAGTTAGCAAATATATCCGTCGTACAACATTATCAGGATAATCACAGTACTGCTTGTTCCGTAATTTCGGTAAATAAGCCTCCTCAGTTCCAAATTAGAATCACGTTAATATGGCATGTAAGTCCGCCTAGCCATTGTCCAAGATGCAGTCCCTCGTCGTAGTTACGAACACAAAAAAAATTGTGATAGGGCAGGAAAGTGCTCCTTCCCTCTTGATAAAACTTTATGACGTTTGTCAATGCGCGGAATTAAGAAAGGTTGTAGATCTAACGTTCCATATAAAAACTCTTATTACCTTGGATCATATTGATTGCAGTTGTAAAGTTTCATTTTTCAGCATTTCTACGCACAGCTTGATGACAGTTTGTTCAAAGCCGAAAGATGTAACTTGGTTTATATCACTGAAAATAAGCTGTGTTAAACGGGTAAAGTTTTTTTTTGGAAAATATTTTGCTAATGCTTGGCCCTTTCTTAAGTTGACTCATCAGTTGCGGCTAACGAAGTGTCGTCTAGCTGACCGTCTCTGGCTTATAACATGAACTTGAACTGTGCAGTGAGATTGTGTTGAAAATAACCACACCAATTTGCATTAGTTTGTTTAACTTGTGTGAAGTTTATTTAGGAAAGCCTATGTCTCTTCTTAGCAATATACACAAGAGAAATTATACCAGTGCGCTAGGATGACTACAGTCTAGATGTGTTAATTTAAAACACGACATATACTTTACATTACCTCAATTTAAAGACTGTAGAACAAACATCTCTCTCTCTCTCTATCTCTATCTCTCTTGCCTATTGCACGGATGTGAAAATCAGCGAAGAAAGAAAAAGACCTTCTGCGGTCGGCGATGAGGAGACAGAAAGATTTGCGTGAAGAGAGAAGATATTCGGCTTCAGACGGTTGCTTCAAATTCAAATTCTACAAAGATTCTTTTAAAAGAAAAGTGGCAGCAAGGCAGGCAGTGTTTCTCCAACTTTTATTCTGAGGATTAAGTGACTTTATGTTTTCACGTAGATGTAAAGGCTTTCAGAGAGTGGAAAACACATTCCAAAGGGACCGAGACTCTAGTTATCCACCTTGTTCATGCTGGGGCAGAAGGAGGGGAGACTTCACTCTCTGAATCTTTTCTGCATTCAAAATGAAAGCAAAGAGTGAAATGTTGACACAACCTGAGCAGCAGTATATACCAATGTAATCGAAACATTTAAGGTGCTTTCGCAAAATTGCGAAAACCGACTGTTAGCTTTGGCATGTCTGCCCGTCCGCCCTTCCCTCTCTCTGTCCGCATGAAACAACTCGGTTTCACTGGACGGATTTTCATGAAATTTGATTTTTGGCGTTTTTCGATAATCTGTCGAGAAACTTAAAGTTACATTGAAATATGACAATAATCGTGGGTACTTTACATGAAGACACATATACATTTTCCATCATATCTCGCTCATTTCTTCTTAGAGTGAGGTATGATTAAGATACATTTTGTAGAGGAAATCCAAACACGCCTTCTGTGTTCAATAAGGTTTTCCCCCCTCGAAAATAGTGCCTGTTATGAGATAATGTGGACAAATATTGTAGAACAGGACATGCCACAGATGGAAATATGGCCCGTGCCCATTGCATGTTGGATACTTAAGGCCACAAATACTTTCTCAGAATACGTAATGCTTACAGGTTTCTCACTGCAACATTGGTTGCACAAAATCGCTTGATTGTTACGTTAAGCGTTACATTGTCTCTCTGTTTTGTTCTTTTGTTAGGTTCGTAATCGCAGAAATCATGTCGATATGTACTGATGCATATTAAAGACGTGCAGAAGAAGACACAAGGTAGAATCTACGTTCCATCTGGTACATGCCTCTATAAACACTAACAAAAGAAATAGAGGCACTGCCTTTTTGTTTAATTTAGCACTATGCCATAAAGGTGAGTGAGGGGACACAATGCACTACTAACCTTTGCTCTAGATTAAAGGGAACGGTCAGCTTTACATCCCGGCATTTTCTCACTCGGCGGAAGAGTCCTAGCTATGCGCTGGACAAGAAGCTTTTGGGTCGCAAAAAGATCTGGAAGTTTGGAGATGAGAAATGTCTATTGTCCCTACCTAATACAACTCCCAGTTCTTCGGAGTTCAGCCGTTGTCTTGTCAATTTTTCTACTGCCGTTTGCTAAGGGATGAAGCTAATGTCATATTCTTATAATAAAACCAAAGAGATGCACTTAATTACTTACTTAATCCATGGTGCAGAGTCCTTCTTGAGAAGCCAACTGGTTTGCAGCTAGTCAAGAAATTCCCCCGCATTTTATGGAACCCGAAGGTTCATTACCGCACTCACAAGCGTCCGCCACCTGTCCCTATCCTGGGCCAGCCCAACCCAGTCCACATACCCACATCCCACCTCCTGGAGATCCATTCTAATAACGAGATACACTAATTTCTTAAATTTATTTTTGGAATAGAACTTTACATGTTTCAGACAGGTTTTCTGTCCATCATCTGGAGTCTAGTACTGTATGCACAGCAATAGGTATATGTCATACAGGTTTTGCTGACTGCATGCTAGCAAACAGTCAGCATAACCTGTATGACATATACCTATTGTTGTGCATGCGGTACTAGACTCCTGATGATGGACAGAAAACCTGTACGAAACATGTAGAGTTCTATTCCAAAAATAAATTTAAGAAATTAGTGCATGTCGTTGGTGTTATTATAAGAATATATCACGATGCACAGTACTCTGAATGCCAAATTAGTGTCATATAGTTTTACAGAACATTAACACATACGTCCGTGTGTTTGTCCATAAGTGGGGCAGGGTCAGTTGAAGCCGTCGGAGAGAGTTGACTGCTATTCTATTGATTTCAGGCTTTCGCCTCAGTGTAAATGAGATATGCGCTGTTTCCGGATTTTACGCAGTGTAGAATGGTAGTTTCTTACCAAAGTTTTGGGATAGATTGTTGTCCCGAATTGTCGGGAAGAACTACCATTCTGCGCTGCGTAAAATCTAGAAACAGCGCAGATCTTAATTGGGATTCCCGTTTCAAAAGCAAGCCACTTAATATGAACAATTTTAATGTCCCATGAATCTCGCCCGCAGAGTAAATTATTCTCAGACACCAGATACGTCACCTTTTATTCACATCTTTCAAGGCTCCAAACGCTGGAAAGTTTTGGAACTTCTTCTGTGGATCCCACTAGCTCTTCCTGAGATTTAAATTTGTGGTGGTATCGGCAGGTTATTCGTCCATAAAGTGCGGAGAAAATCTGATGGTACTGACGGGCCGGCGAGTGTCCGGAGGTGGCGGAGGAACTGAGTCGGTCTCTGGTCACCCATCTCCTCTAGCATCAGGAGCTGGCGGACGCTCTGCTCCTCGGAGAGTGATAGAAGTCTAATCAGTTCTGCTTTAATTCTGTCACAACGGCTTGTGTTTGGGGGGTTGGTTATTACTTCCTACACATCAGCCGCTTATTTCCTGTCAAGTTGTGAGATGACGTAGTAAAACTTCGTTGCGTCCTGTGTGATGTTCGACAAAGCAAACTGACCCTCGAGCTGCGCGAACCACACGGCTGGATTTTCGGCCCAGAAAGGCGGGATACGAATACCGACGCAGTTGATAGTAAAAGTCGAATCAGGCGGTTGCTTCGGCCGTGTTCATGGGTCAGCGTCTTGTTGCATGATGCGTTCCCGGGAGGAATATCGGACTAATTCGCGGCACTATGCAGTCTTTTATTCGCGGGGTCACCAATGTGGTGGTATAGGTATGAATTACCAGACGCACACAATACACACGCACACGCACAATGTATGTGCATGCAACACTATCTCTCCGCATACGTACAAAGTCTGCAGCCGGCCGTTTGCTTGAAGCTGCACCGAATCGCGTCACATACTGACACCACTTTGCATTTCCCACTTACACACGCAACTGCTGTCTCAGTGTTTATAAGGTTGTGGTGTATGGACGATAAAATATCCTGGCTAAGCTGGTGGGCTAGCCAGTGATGTCCACTACAAATTTTTGGGATCTCTGAGAGTGGATTCCAGACGAATTGGTTCTAATTGGATGCTGAAAAAATTCAGAAGAATGCGGACTATTGCTCTAAGAGCACACTACGAACGTGTTATTTGGCTAGCAGACAGAATTGTAAATTTGTTCCTGTCCACGCCGTCAAGGTATAGCAGGGGGCAAAGCTGTAGCGCCACTTATTCTTAACCTCGGTACCAAATGCAGCTGAGTGGTCACCTAAATCCCCACTCGAATTACTCCCTCAAAAGAAGCCCGATGTCTACAGAATTGGAGGGTGGGCCCCACAACCGACCTGAAACTTCCGAATAGAGAAATATTGGTTGCCTCTTCGCGTCTACAAACAAATAATGTTGTAATGTTTTTATGTTTCGCTATTTTCTTCTGCTTAATAACACGGTTTGGCTGCTTCTCGAGTATTGAGGTTCTCAGAACGGCGTTGCCGCAGACTGAAATCTACTGGGATATTAGGCTGCGTCAAGTTGTAAATAGTTCACAACGTTTCTAAGAATTATAGCGCCTTGGAGATGTCGATAAATGTTAATGGATCGAGATGGTGTAACTTCCGATAAACTTGAGATTTTTTGTTTACGTTATAGTCTCTTTTCTTCACAAAAAACATTTTTCAATACAACGACAAGAATAAGAATAGTGATTTTGTGATTAATGGAATGTTAATTATTACGGTGAGATGTTAGTGACATTTAATGAACTTGTCTTTTGCGATACCTGATATCCTCACAACATTGTTTGTGAAGTTTATTTAAGTACCACACCAACAAATGCACATATATAGTCTTTAATAACCTAAAATTTACATTAAAACACTTAAAACGCTCCTACATATTTCGATCATACGATCATCCTCAGGGAGCATACTTTGTTCCTTGCTAAAGTTACAGTTTAAAACACTCAGTGATTTACTTCGTTATAATAATTTGGTGCTGTGGCAGC
>Ga0123352_10001338_pt1 | contig 32434 bp, 31 predicted proteins | sample TergutLab28metaG_FD_89700 | JGI IMG/M metagenome (GOLD analysis project Ga0123352, IMG submission 89700) | Labiotermes labralis P1 segment gut microbial communities from Petit-Saut dam, French Guiana - Lab288 P1 | ecosystem: Host-associated > Arthropoda: Insects > Digestive system > Gut ...
CTGAGTGGACCCCGTTCCAGACCCACTACTACTCAGAAAATCTGGTAGCGCCGGGGATCGAACCCGGGACCTCTGTATCTGTAGCCAGAAACTCTGACCACTAGACCACAGAGGCGGTCAGCCGGTACCCTACTCGTAGCAAATCATCCACCGCCTCAAAACCGCTAATGCACCCTCTTGAATACCGCATTGTTCGAGTGGCACCGGTTGGGATACCGGCATTAATTACATCCAATATTTGGAAGGATTACATATGTGAGTTACTGGCGAGTTATAGCTTCCCTTAACGTAACACCCCCAACGGGTTTGACTTGTCAGCCCAAAGGACGGAGATGCAACACCCAGCCTCAAACTTGTCCTGGACACTTCTGGGCGAAGGACTCCTGTGTTTATGCGACACCACGTTTCTCGAACACCGTGTTGTATTAAAAATTATATGAAATACAATATACTTTATTGCACTACACTATTCAACATACATAAAGAGCAATTTGCAACACACATGCTATCCATGTGCTGTGCACTACACTCACTATTCAACATACATAAAGATTAGTTTGAATCACACATAATATCCTTGTGTGTGGGTGTGTGTGTCTGTAAATCTGAAGGTTCCTTTCCCCATTTCTTACTGCCCCCCTCCCCCCGAAGTCTTCCCACAATTCATTATTTCCGGGAATTGTTCATCTTTACTCAGAATACGGAGCAGTGTAATACTCTTGTGAACAGAACCTAAGGTAATAATTCTATAAGGATATAGCAGTCGTAACTCAACTATATTATCAGGTGTATATAATTTATCAACATCAACTACATGTTTCGGCCATTGCTGCTGTGGCCATCTTCAGGTTGGATACAATTTTTATCAGAGAAGCTATAGTGATATTTATAATACAGAACAAATTATTAGTGTAGGTAAGGGGAAACCAGATCTCGTTTTACACAATGTCGGTGGGCGTGCGTGCAGATGGTAAAGAACTGAGCATCTAACATGTGTTATCTTGTTTGTCTATGAGAATGAAGTGTGCGTGCCGAGTCGGTGCATGCTCCGTGGGGTGCGGTAGACCTGGGCCGGTGTTTGGTCCTGTGGTGCCGTATTTTTTGCCTGTGGTGAGGGTTGGATGTCACACTGGTCTGCTGTTGTGGCTGTGTAGACATCCTAAGTTGTCTACGGTATGGTTGGCAGCTGCAGGTGTGTTGTAGTGGGGGAAGGGATTCTTAGTGCCGTGAAGTATTATGGTTCCTTGGTTTTTTAGTGCCGTGAAATATTATGGTTCCTTGGTTTTTGTGCCGGTGTCCGTGGGTACGATCCCGCTCTGGGTAGGTGAAGAGGATGAGAAGACCTCATCGTCGCTATAGAGGTTATTACGTGTCACACAAATTACAATCTGGTGTCCTGGTAACAAGTGGTGGTATCACTGTTTTTATCACTCTTGAGTCTTTTACTGTATATCACCGTTCTCACATATATTTACATATGTCTTGTATATGCATTATTCACTAGCAATGGTATCTGTTATTTACGGCGTGAGGCGCTACTGAATGACCGTGGAGTACTGAATCATGGGGTGCCGGCTGCTTGTGAACAGGGTAATGAACCTTACAACTCCATGAAAGGCGCGAGTTTCTAGACCAGCTGAGCCACTCAATTAGGATTCAATACCAATGGAGTTAAACAACAGTTAAAGTAATTAGCAAGGGTTCACAAATACTGAGTGTCAGGGCGCCACGGTGACTAAATTTGGTAATGTGGCACCCAATATTTGTGGGTCCTCAGTATGCAACTTGCTTCATGTCACTATTCCGGCGACTACCATTTTGAGGTGGCGAAGAGGTGTTTTAGAAAATCCGTGTATCCTCGGTAACAACAACCACAGTCCCTCACACAAAGCATGCACCTGGTGACAGCCCCACACCAACGACGTAGCAAAGTAGCATACTTTATGCACTGAAGACTAATCGCGTTCGTGAAGCCAACATACCTCTCCAGACCCACTAACACTGAGACAGCTTCTGTCGTTCTTAACCTCAGCACCAGATATCATCAGCTTCATGCACCGGCCGCTTTACTCCAAGGGTTAAAAGCCTCTGCCACCACTGAATTGTAAGTTAGGTGGACTCCAAAGCCGGTCAGCATTCTCTGAACACAACCACAATCCGCTGCCCCTGCCGGGAATCGATTATTATACGTACATCTCCCCAGCACACACTGCGAATGTCGTGGTAGCAAGAGCGATCTGAATACAGCGCTGTCGACCATACGACTTCTACCGCCTTACAGGTGACCTTCACGGCCAAAGCGACAAATTTTCTTACGCATTACGCTAATTAATGAGATATATCTGTGGGTTTCCGGAAGCCATTTCCGGGTGAGATCCCGCAGCCAAACAAATCGAACCACACCATTCAACACCCGGCGGTGTCTGAACTGCAGAAAAAGCTACTTCTAGTCATGCGTCACTTGACTGGTCAAATACCAGCATCACGTAAGAGCCGGAAGGTGTTTTCCTCATTTCCTCTCATCTTCTTCACGTGCCCATTACCATACATAATGTTCAGTTTACCGCCACTGCACAGTAACGTGGCAGTCATTCCCACTTCCCCATCTCTCGGAACATGTGACGTACCACATCCATTATTACACAGCACATGGCGCTGATTTTATCCAACGACAATCGCTTGTCACTTTCCCCCACTTCCCGCCGCGCTAGCAGGCTGTCGGATGAGTCAGCAACGTCAATGCGATAAACGAGCCGGCAGGATACGTGCAACCGACTGTTGTCAGATAAAATAATGACCCTATACACACAGGCTACGAAGAGCATTATAATGCGTTTACAGCATTTTACACAAGGTCTGTCAGACACGCATTCACAATCTGACGTACTCATGATTTTCGTCTATTGCAATGAATCGGTTACTTGAAAGGGGAACATGTATACGTATCAGCCAATCCAAAATGTTCCATTTTCCAATTAACCGAAATACTGCTCTAAACTAAATCCCAGCTATACTTCTTATTAATATCTCCTTCATATGCAATGATATTTGCATCCATTCAGGAACGTAATGTGAAGTCATGCATTCCTGCCGCATGCAACAAGCAAGTAAAACAGCCCGTGGAAAAAAAAAATGTACTTCGACAAGACGAAACATGTTCTACAACAAGCAGTTCTGACCAGAACTCAGAGCCCAAGGCCCATCTTCCTGCTACTTACCACATGCCTAGTCCCACGTATCTATTAATATAAATATTGTTGTATTATTTTTTATTTTACTGTATTTGTCTAACAAGTGCACAATATATATTGACATCTGTTCCTTATAACACTCCTACACGTTTCGATTTTTATATATCATCCTCAAGGAATTTCGTATTGTGTATACTAAAGTTACATAATTAATAAAATGAAAACAGATATAAAAGTGGTTGTTACAATGAATTAATAGACCAAAACCATTAAAACATCGTAAGGTGTGTCAGGGTGCTTACAATTCTTAAAATGTAACTGTGATTGAACAAACATGGTTTTAATCTAAGAATTATTTGTAATAATCACTTTATAAATGTTTCCATTTTATTAACTTTGTAACTGTAGCATTCATAACAAGAAACCCCCTGTGGATGAAGCACAAACATCGAAACATGTAGGAATGCTACAAGAAACCGATAATTTTAGTCTTTGTCATTAACCAACTTAATACACAAATTCTTGTTTCATAGTAAGTTTATTATATGCTTCCACATGTTTCGAGCACTATGTGCTCATCATCAGGAGGTCAAAACTGTATTATACAGCATCTGGTATCATCACACCTGTAGGTGGCCGTCCGGTGCACAGGTTGAGAGAGAGCAAAACATCAAAACAGATAAATGTCAACATTGTGCATTTGTTGGAGATATATATAGTAAAATCCTATAAACTACACGGTACATACATCAAGATTGAAGTATTAGTTCCTTGTGCAAATAGCTGATCAGTTACACACAAAATTCGTACACGTTCAATCTGTAATACAAACCCTAAAAGTTTCGCAGAGTCGCCGTGTTTGTTAACTGTTGACTTCCAATAATTCATATACAAAATTCGTATACAATATATAGGCACGTTTATAACCTGTCTCGGCCCAATGGTTCATTAACTATCACCGACAAGCTCAAGGTTAAATACAACGTTCGCAGGACCGCCATTTTGCACTGTCTAATCTACACAAAAAGTTGCACGTTTCCAGTGTCTATAATGTGGCACTGGTGTGTGAAATCAAAAACTGTGACGGTGGGTTCTCATCAAACGGTAAACTGTCCTTACTAAGTCACTAAGAATCCGGTCCACTAAGTTCCGTAAAAACTGGTTAAAGAGTTCGAATGGGGTGGAAACACACAGTGACGATATCAGACGCGTACTTGTTTATTTATACGAAGGAAAGTAGGCTAAGAGGGATGGGTTTCCTGTATGCATGAAGACTGACTGGCGTGTAGTCATTGCAGTGTGCTAACCAACCGATCAACCAACTAACTAACTAAATGGAGCAGCATCCTTCTCTAAAAGCTTAGGCGTTCAGATTGCCAAGAAATTCGCCGAATTTTATGGGCCCTGAAGATTCATCAACACAATCACAATGGCAGGTCACAAGCCCGTATCCTGAGCCTGACCAAACCAGTCCACACCCGCCCAACCGATTTCTTTACGATCCATTCTAATATCATCCCCCCCCATCTACACCTCGATCTTCAAGGTGGTCTCACTCTCACGTATCTTCAACAAAATTCTGCAGGTACACCATCCTCCCCCATATATGCCACATGCTCCGTCCATCTCATTCTTCTTGATTCGATAATCCGGATCACACATAGCTTATTTATTTGTAATGTGATGTTTCCGTCCGTCTGGGAATTGACGCTGCATCATTTGGTGACGGTGGCCGACGTTTCGAGACAGTACAGGGATCTCGTCCTCAAGGGTTGAATGTCCAAGAAAACATTTGGACATTCGACCCTTGAAAACGAGACCATCACGCTGAATTGAAACGTCAGGCATCAACTGCTCACTGACGCCGCGTCATATCTCAGTGCGAAAGAGTAAGCACTGGAATATTTGTACTTTATTTCAGAATGTCAGCAACTCAGACTAATTACCCACAGCGTCAAATGACTGAATGTTAGTACATAATGAAATGGACAAGATATGAAGGGAAGCGGTAGTGACCCACTTTAAAACAATTTCCCGTCGTCTGCCCCGAGGGACTGAGAGCGACAGTCGATGTCCGCACCGGGACTCGAACCCGTGATTTCCCAAGTATACGTCACAAGCGTTACCACTTGAGTCAACTTGCTCAGTGTCACATACAGCAGTGTTTCTCAACCGCCGGGCCGCGGCCCGGTACCAGGCCCTGGCATCAATTATACCGGGCCACGAGAGATCTCCTAGAATTGATAACTAATTTAAATGTAATTTTATGTTTGTCAACATGCCACACCGTACACATAATTGTACTAATATTCTTTACGATTATGCCATAATTGATTATTAATACTTGTGTTAGTTTAATGTATGAACTTAAAAAAACTTGGAAAGGTAATGAGGAGTAAATATGTTGGGACCGGGCCCTCGTCTTATGAAAAAAGAATTTACCGGGCCGCGGTCTCACAAAGGTTAAGAAACACTGACATACAGTACATGGCAACACTCGCGTGCCTGTACGGGCATCCAAACACACAAACAAAGTGCGTCTGACAAAGCATTACAGGGAACTACGCTCATTCATAACACGCCTAACTATCGTATAATTGCAGTACGTCCACCGAATTTCAAATTCCGCCAGAATCCACCGCAGGACCAGAACATACATGCCAATGGTCACAGAAGTCCTTAAAATTACAGTATACTCTGTACCATAAGGGCGTACATGGCGCACTTAGTTTTATCAGCATTTACTTCTAGACCCATCTCCTTACTAGCAGCTCCTAAGCTTCTGCGTTTTCTTTGTATATTAACATCATAAGCATAAACCAAAAGCTGATGTGTATCATTTAATTTCAAGCCATCCTGGTTTACCTGAACCCTCCTAATGGTACACTCTAAAGCAAAGTTGAAAAGCGATGGCAGTAAGGCATTTTCTTGTTTCAAACCATTCCTAACAGGAAACATGTTAAACAAATGTCTGCCTTAGGTTTCATTTATACACACTGTTTATTAGCCTTCCCAGTGTCATGGGAATACGGCACTAAATAAGTATATTATTCAAGACCTCCCTCCAAACTGACTCACTAGCCTTTTTGAAGTCTATAAAGAGCTGAAGCACTGCTTCATTGTATTCCCATTTTTTCTCAAGCATATGATGAAGGCAGAATATATGATCAGTAGTTGACCTGTTGCATCTAAATCCACAGTCATGATCCCCAATAATTTCCTCTGCATATGGAATTAACCTTGACAGAAGGATGTTGGATAAAATTTTGTACATACTTAGCAAAATTGTATTGCATCTATAATTACTCATCTGTTTTATCACCCTTCTTATACATTAAGTACAATGATTGTCTCCTTCCACTCCTCAGGCAATTCCTCCTTATTCCAAATAGAATTAAAATGTTTGTGGATCTTATGGCTAATTGCTTTAATCAATCCAGCTGGGATTTGATCGACACCTGGTGATTTGTGTCTTTATAGCTTTTCAGTAGCCATCTCAACCTCAAAAGCACTAGACTCTCTATCGGCCTAACATCATTAATCCCATGTACATTGAACAGCTGAGAGAAATCGTTCCTCCAACTAGTCAAAATACTGTGGGAGTCTGTAACCAAATCACACTTCTCATCCTTTACCATATTAGTTCAAGATTGGTAACCATTCTTAAGTTACTGATGCCCCTGTACAAATCTCTGATAGTCTTGATCTTACTGTTAGTTTCAAGTTCGTCAATTTTCGCTTTTAGGCATTTCTTCTTTTGTTCTTGAAATATCTACTAGCTTTACATCTTACAATGTTCACAGTATCTACATTGCTGTGGTTTGGATCCAGTAACCACTGCACTTTAGCCTGTTTCCTTTGATCTGAAAATCGTAAACGTTCTACATGAAACTATGGTTTAAGCTTCTTCAGTTCATACAGACCTAAACTCTCTTCGGTTGGGGTTTTGGTATTTTCTTTAATTTTTTCCCAAGCCCTGTTTATGTCCTCGCTAACATTTAAGTTCTCAAAGGCTGAAACCATGTTTGAGATTTTAATGTGATACTGTTTCCTAACATCCAGCTCACTTAGCTTCATGAGATTAAATCTTTCCACATTAAACTTCTCCCCTGCTCGTTAGCAACTAGATTTTTTGATATGGAATGATTCCTATTCTAACACCATTATCAGTACTATCCTGACGGAGACTCTCACCCCCAACTGCCGGTTGAAAATATCCGCTCTCCCCAATTTTGTATTAAAATCTCCTAACAGAATTTTCACATGGCACTGGGGAAAATGATCGAAAACGTGCTCATAAAATTGTCTTTTGAATCATTACTTTTCTCCTCGTTTGGTGCATGCACATTCACAACAATGTTATGAAACCAGCGACCTCTCAAAACTATGACATCCTATCGCTAACAAAATTTCTTCTCTTAACTGCTGATATGATTCCGTGTTGTACAAAAACTCCTGTTCCCAATTGATGATTTTCGTTTCCTTCTTCACAGAAAAAAAAAATACAATCCCCTGCTCTTACCCTGCCCCGTTTGTCCGACCTAACCTCCTGAACACCCCCTGAATCTAATTTATACAGCGCTAATTCCCTGGCTACTGTGGTAAGTGACCCTGACCTACACAGGCTCCTTACACTCCATGTACCAAATCTCATGCACCTTTGCCATTGCTTAGGTTGCACCAAAGGATCAGCCCAGGCCCGAGGCACACGTATCCTATTCATAACAAGGGCAGTTTTTACGGTGAGGAATTGTTACCACCTTGCCCAACCCCCCACGCTGAAGGGCCACCCCTTGTCGGCCTCCGCTACTGCTTCTTCAATATATTCGCAGCTACCCTCCACACTGGTGGCCGTTCCTCCATCCGCAACCTGAGGACGTGCCATGCCGTTGTAACAGGGACCCACTTATCAAGGTACTCTGAGCTTAAAAATGGAAAATTTATATTCACTCTGTAGCAGGTGTAAGCATGGGTTCATTATCAATACAGACTACACACGCTCCGTTGCACTACTTCCATTCCGGAAATTGTGATTCATTTGTTACCGACAGATGAGTAGGCGAAATGTAAACAAATGTATCGCATCACTACCTAATCACAGATTTGAAGATCCCAGTTTTGTAACTGTAACATTTTCAAGGAAATCAAGTTCCATCGATTTTCACCAAAATTTCATATTTCAGTTTCCGTTTATGTGGAAGCAATTCATTCTTCCGCTGTATTTGGGCAAATAATGTGTTTTCCATATCCAATACCGTTACTAGCATCACAAGAAATTTATTTCGATATGTTTCCGAAAAAGGTTCATAATCTCCGCGAACCACGTCCCTCGTGATCCAATGAGATCATTTAAAGTACGCCTCCAATTAAACTCTACACCCTCAAATACCGTTTCCGAAACACGTCTGAATGATCACACTTCACACAATACAGACACTTCTAAATAAAACCCACAATTCTCTAGTGGCAAAAGAAAGCAGTCAACATTCCACCTTTCTTGCGTATGAAAACGTGCGTCGATATCCACGCATCTGATGAAAATGACATCCAAGTATGCTTATCTTTCACACGAACACACCCGTCTTTTGCTAATTACGTCTATACACAAGCTCATACTACCGAAATAAATTTCTCAACAGCTTCGTATTAACAACTAATCAAGTCTTCATATTCTCTTATGACTTTTAAACTAAACCTGAGAACCCCTGTTGTTATGACACGATCTACCTCACAGTACATACACTATAAATATGTAGAGTGGCCAGTCATCAAATATTGTGTACGTGTATAATGGAACACTGTTTCGCAGACGACACTAACTTCGAGCCCTAAACTGTACCGGCAGATAAAACACAATGTAATAGTGTTAATAAACACGTCTAGTTCCCAGTTATGGAATGTAGGTTAAATTATAAATACTTTCACATTACACAGTACACAGCCGGGTGCATGCATTCTTTCTGTGGGGGAGTGGCTGTGCAATGCACAATTCCACCACGCACGCACCTAGTTGGAAGGGCAAAAGCACCGTCTCACTAATACACTGTTTCATTTCTATGGACAAACGTAACAAATCAACCCCTGCTTGCCTGCTATCACAACCTCAAAATACATGCATTGTGGCAGGAAATAGAAATGTTGACGTCTGACTCCAAAGGACTACGCATGAAGATATATACATGCCGACTTATCTTATCGCCAATGTATAAGGTATGACTTCTGTTAGTCGTGGATCTGGAAATAGTATAACAAGACAATACGTAATTCATATCTGAACTTGACAGAAGGTCAATGCAGTTGGACACGACACATTCATCAATTAGCCTGTGCCAGATCAATCCACATGAACTGTGGAATATGACAAAGCATGTACATTATAGTGTAGCTATTAACCAAAAGAAAATTTTGCTGTGTACATCACCCATCAATTTATTCTGTGCACTGCACTGTCAATATATTATTGATTAAAGACGCATGAATATCCTCGTTCAGTATGACGATTTCGTGAAACCAAAACGAACTTTGCTTACCTTCCGATAATTCCAGGTCCAATTCTGCTAATTTGTCCCTCACGTCCTCTGGGAGTTTCGATATGTCAATATTAAATTCAGCCATGGTCAATCCATTCAAAAACACACATAAATTAAACAGATTATCACTCCACACACACACGATACATCAACATCGTTGGCCTATGGCCATCTTGAATTTACGAGGAATGACTTCTGATAGTGTGTTCAGATGTCACTACTACGCAGAAATGACGCACACTAGTGCTATCGACACAGGCAAGTTCAACCACTATCGACTTTCCAACTGCATGAGATTGGCGGGCGCCGCAACATCACGCGTATTGTCATGCCCTCTATGGAAATCGACGGTACACTATTACAGTAGTTGGTCTTACAACTGCTACTCAACCGACATCTATTATGAACAATATAAATGACTGCTCTCTAATCAGGTGTACTAATTTGTACTGATGAAGTTATAGTGCAAATTAACGGTTTCAGTAGACACGAAATGCAACGGCAGATGAATATTCAGCGGCATGTTAAGTGATTCCGTACCCTGTTCAATTCTTGATCCCACTGCACTAACCCAACTCAGATCAGAGGTGATGCCTCTGAACTTAAGTGTCTTATATGGTCACTGAACTAAAAAGTGTTTTGGTGCCTGACCCCACGGGTAGGGGGTACTCCTAAAATCCTAGTCAGTTATTATGCTTCGTGGCAAATGTATTTAATTAACGGGCACAGGTAAAATTTTATGACACAAGACACTGATTACAATTATTTTTTTGATTCAGTGTAAAAATTCCTAATCTCTTCCGTGAATTAGGAATTGGCTTAAATTGCACTAACGAAAATTGTTTTGGGAATAGTTTTTTGGGGCACTTTGTATGATTGCTGATGGCACATTTTGGGGATTGTTATTCGAATACGATCATAAGAATACCTTACTATATTTTCTGAGGTAACAAAGGTGCGACACGCGAAGTGAAAATTATCCTTAACTAAGTCAAGTATAGCGTAAGAATTATATTTCTTGTTTAACGATTATAAAAATAAGGATAAATGTTCATACCAGAGTGAAGTATTTATTATGTTCACGTGCCGTCATTCGAATACTCAAAATCGTAGTGAAGACCAATGCATATTTCAATCGTCACTTGCCAGTAATTGCAACTTGTCATTAATTGCATATCTGTAGGAACACCGTACGATTGAAACTAAAGGCACATTGCGATTACATAATACACAGTTACATAAGAATAGTGTCTTATGGCATGTGAGTGTAGTCTCATACACATGTTTTTGGAGGGGCGATACTAAAATTGAAACTAGACCAGACGGCAAGAAAGCTTTTAGGGTACAGCCAGACAGGACAGCGAGTGAGCGACTTGGCTTTGGAATGTACACACACACATACACAAGATTTCTATTGACAGCACCATGCATGTATCTTAATCTGTAATATGACTACCTAAGTATAGTTCATGATGAACCGCAACACTTTGCGGAAATGAACAATAAGCACAAGTACACCTGACATTTTATGACGTGACTACAGATGTGTACTCACATGTTCGATTTTTTGAATACAGCATGCCAGTCTATTGAAAATACTTACCATTTGTCATATCACACATTGCGGCTACTTCTTCCGACTGCTGATTTATGACATCCTAACGCCCGAAATTAACATTATCTTCTTTCCATACAGAACGTCCGGAAAAAAACTTCAGAAATTAACACCTCTTTACTGGCTTCCACCATTCCCGCCACACACTGCAATTATCCGTGGCTGTGAAAATATACTGCAATTATCCGTGTTAGCTTCATAACGACGGATCCCCCCAAGTCGAGCGATGTTGCTCGCGCGCTCAGCAGCATAGGTAACGCGCGGGCATAATATTGGCAACTTCCATGTGATCACAGGTGTTTTGTAACTCGCTGACCCTACAACATGGCTGTACCATTACGATATTGTGCATATTCCAGCTTCGTATTTACGGAGGGCTTAGAAGTCAACGGTTCCGTGGACTCCGAGTCGGCGCGGAAATCGTGATCACAGATTGCCCACGAATTATTTCGATAGGTCAAATGTGGTATTGAAGTGGTATGCGATTAGACGATAATCCTCTGCCATTCGATATGCGCGGGAACTCTGTAACCTCAAATTCGCAGTTACGTATATTGGACTCGTAGCTTAAAAACCGAGTAAATATTAGCAGTTGACAATGGATTTACTGAAAGATCCATCATTTAGACTGAAATATCAAAAATCGAAGTTGAAGGTTAAGCTTTGGGAAAGTGAATTTAGGAAAACACATGGACGAAATCCTTCAAAGGTACTATATGGTTATTCATTTCGCCTCATATTGTGTTCACAAAGTTGTAGTTTTTTCACGTATTTAAAATAGTTGAGGTCAGGTTATCGTGATGTACAGCTCACACTTAATTGTTCACAGAAAATACCATCACACTGATGGTATTTTGTATAAATTATCAGTTACCTTCTGTTTTCTTAATGAATCGCTGTATTATTAAGAAAATACGAACATGCTTCAAAGTGTCTCATTGTGAATTTAATATGCATGTATATGTTCTTGTATACGAACGGAGAAATTAGTTTTGGATTTGTGTGAATTATTTACTTGGTAAAAAACTATTTTTAAAGTATGTATTACTGCAGTGTAATGTAGTGTATTCCATAGCAGCAGTCCTACCATTTCCACTGGTCAAGCCATGTGCAAAACGCATTTCAGCATAGTCTATATCTGTAAATGTTAAGAAACATGTAAAACAACACTTCTGCACAACAAAGCCAACTAGACAATCCAAAAACTACAGCCAGACTCAGAACTGCATGGTTAGAGCTGTACCAGATCACTGCAGTAGGGCTTAACACTAACAACATTGCATCTTCAATATTTCATGTTATCTCTAGAGCTGAAGTTTGTGATTAATTTCAATTTTTTAATATGAAATAGTATGCTGTTTCTTGGTTTTTTAATCATAGGAAATGTTGCTATATGAATGGTTTTTAAGGTTGTCACCATGAGTTATGGGCTTATTTTCTTCTAGCATTCCTCAGTGTGTATTAATGTAAAAGTTCTTTATTTCAGGTGGATATTCGTACTGCATCTCAGAAAGTGAGAGAGGCATACAAATCATACTACCAACTAAAAACACTGGTACTTCAAGACTCCTTAATGGACATCACCTTTTCAGATGATAGAGAAAACAGTATATCTTTAGATACATCACATGTTGAATTCTCTGCCACACCAGTTGAGGCTGACAAAGCTCTAAGTCAAAGTGATGGAAGTGGACAGCATAGGGTTGTATTAGCAGATATTCAAAATGACAAAGATATTGATAATGGTGCATGTGACAGTGAAAAGCAGGTGCCAAATGTGGAAGGATGTGGCAGAGATATACAGCAAAAACAGAGTTCTGAAGATCTGAAAGTTGTATGGGGTTCACATTTAAATATCAACACACATAAAGTATTAGACTGTACAACAAAGACACTTAATAAACGCTCCAGCTCTTTTCACTTATCTGAGAAACTCTTTGTGGGATCAAAATTTAGCAAAAAGAATCCAAGGAAATCATGTTCATTTTCACGCCATAACAAATCAATTGAAAATGATGGCTTTCCAGTTTCTGCAGTTTTTGAGGTTAAAAAAATTTCTTCTGAGCATATGCCACATGACTGTCAAGAAGATTTTGATTTACAAACTTCCAGTAATGATAGAAGTTTTGCTGACTCCACCAGAAGCCCAAATTCAGAACTTCCTTTCAAGGGTCTGCTGGAAGGAAAGATGAAAGTTGTTACCAACTCTACTCCTATAATAAACCAAGCAGTCAGTGCTATCCACAGAGCTGTATTGACAACCGAGTCATGTGAACAGAAATGGACCCCATCAAGGATAGTTGATAAGGGCTGGTTGGATAGATGTACAAAATCAAGTAGTTTAGAATATCATATAATGCCGATGAATGATTCAGGTATTGAATCAATGGAGGGAAGCACAGTTACTGATCAGTGTTCAAGTACAGAACACAAACCAAAACTTTTAGAGTCTGACTACGATATTGTGCCAGAACTGGTTTGTACCAAGTCTGAAGAGAATTTGGCTCCTCCAGATATTGGTGGAAATGAAACTACAATGACTCTGGTGCTGACCTCTGATGACAGTGATGCAGATGTTATTTGTAATAGTGAGGAATCTGAGAATGAAGGTCAAACAGTAAGGATGAAGAGAATAACTTGTGGCAAGAGAAGAGCACTTTGTTCCAGTAATGTGGTTTTACCTGAGCCTTCAGCCAAAAAGCAAAAGTTATGCCCACAGGATGAACCCAAATTAGTGGCATCAGATGAGAAACTGATAGAAATTCCATCTGCTATAGATATTGACAAAATAGCTGATGCTATTGTGTCAGTTGAAAAATATGCTAAAATAAAAAAAAAAGCTGCATCAGTCAAGTTAACCAAGAGAGAAGTACTGGAGAGAAAGGTGTGTACAGGCGAAGCAAATGATAATTTTGTCCGTATCAACATAAAGAAGAAAGTTTATGTACGAGGGAAGAAGACTAATAATTACTCAAAGTACAAAAAAGCTGAATGGAAGAAGAAAAAGAAGATGGCTTGCTCAGAAGTTGATGATAAAGCTGACAGCAGTGGGATGCTGAAGTGCTTTAAATGTGGTGATGTGGGACATTTTGCCCGCAACTGTCTCAGTGGTGAAGGTCAGTAATTTAGTTAAAATTTGTGGACAACAATTACTTATTGTTCATTATAAAATATTAGTTTTTGTCAGGGTGTCAGCTTTGTTCATGACTGCAGTTTGGCTCTGTTGTTTACAGTATTTGTGGTGGTAAATACTGTAAGCTAGTAACAAATCACTGACGAAATTGTTACAGTCATAACACTACAGACTTGTATTTGGGAGACGATTGGTTTGATTCTTGCCCAGGACACGTGCAGTCCTTGCCAGTTTTTGTACTTTCCGTCCAGTCCTTCAGCAACCACGAGGATACTTCCTCAGTTGCACCATGATCACTTGCTTCCAATCTTTCACCAGTCAACCCACAGTCGACAAACACAGTCTGAGATACAGCAGTGTAAAGTAAAAAGTAAATATAAGAAATTGTAGGTTAAACTATACAATAGGTCAAGAGAGACGTGTTTGAGAGCAGATACTGTCAGCTTGTTTGGACCATTCACACAAATTCACAGCACTGAGACATGCATCACATTAATACACGAAATGTAGGGTAGCTTCTTTCCCACAAAATTTTATAGTCCGGTGATAAAACCAGCCATCAAGTGTCAGTGGGTGTCATACATATGTGTACTTTTTTAAACTCCTGATAGTAGAAGGATTTAGCTATGTGGAATAATGCCCTACCCAGTAAGCTGATAATGCTTGGTCAGTATGTCCCTGCTCTATGGAACCCAAAGGTTCATTACCATGTTAACTGTGTTCAGTCCCAAGCCAGGTGAATATGTCCTATCCTTGCCTTCTGTTTCTTTAATAGATCTCTTTTTGTATCCTTCCATCCATGTTTATTTCCCCCATATGATTTCTACCATTCAGCTTTTTGTACCTGAAGTGTGCAAGTTGCATTCCCTGCTTATTTAATCCTAGTTCGTATCACTGTATGACATTCAGCAAAGAGTAGAAATTATCAAATTCCTCACTATACAGTTTTCATCATTTTCTAGCTAATTTCTTTCTTTCTAAGTCCAGATATTCTTTTTAGCACCTGTAATCAATGTGCGAACTTCATTCAAAGTTAGATAACAAGGTTCACATGTGAAGAGCTTGAATTGTGTGTAATATGTCTATGACAGGGCTTCACTGTGAAGCAGTAATTATAATCCCCACCCACCACAGAAAATAAAACTCTTGAGGATTATAAGGAAGTATTTTTTTACAGAATTAATTGTAGAATTAACACTTGTTTATTAGAGTAGTCTAGTTGTTTTCATAATGTGTGGCGTATATATACAAGGGCAACTTCAAAATCAACGTCCGATTGGCTGGTTAAAAAAATACAAAATAAAGAACAAAACGTTACTATATGGAACAGTTACATACATAACTGCATTACTTCTCCACATAGTTGCCATCCACATTTAGGCACTTGTACCGTGACACTAGTTTTTGTAGTCCTCATCAAAGAACAGTGCCGCCAATTTATGCAGCCAGATGTTGACTCCATCCATGAGCTCTTCGTTGGTGTGGAAGCGCTGGGTAGCCAACCAGACCTTCATCTTGGTGAAGAGATAGTAATCGCTTGGTGCCAAGTCCATGCTGTAAGGAGGGTGGTCGAAAATCTCCCAGTTGAAGAGCTTGATTAAAGCAAGTGTGCGAGCCACGATGTGGGGCTGCGTGTTGTCATGCAGGAGAACGACGCCTTTAAAGAGCATCCCATGCCATTTTTTGGGATCAACTTCTGAAGCTTATTTAGCGTTTCACAATAAACCTCTGATGTTATTGTGGTCCCTGGTGCCATGAATTCTGTCAACAAAATTCCCTTATGGTCCCAAAATACGTACCTCACAGCTGGCGGTAGCAGCGATGATAGTGTCCTTGTTTCATCAGTAATTACTCCTACACTACGCAGCAGAAATGTATGAGGTTAGGCGTTCAGCGATAACAAACGTTACTTGTTACTCCTGAGTGTGTGCTTTGACACTACGACAACGTGTTTCTTTTTACCAACCAATCGGAGGTTGATTTTGGAATTGCCCATGTAGATTTCTTTTATTGATTTATAAAAATCCCCTTGTAAGAAATCTCACTAATGTTTCTGTCTGTGGTGTTTTCTTTTGACAGGAGACAAGCTGTTACCTCAGGATGAGGCAGAAGAGGATGACAGTCCATATCCAACTCTGGAGGAGGTTGAAACAATGGCTTCTGAACCAATATATGCAAGGAGAAAAAAAGTGACAGCATCATATTTGTTGGGATCTCAACATGGAAATGACCAGAGTACAGAAACATGTTACAGCTTAGCCTCACTCCCAGCCAATGTTATAAAGCCTCTATATGAGCTGAAAGAAGATGGAACAGTAATTGGTGAGTCCCACCTAGTACTGTTGTCTATGGCAAAGGTTGTCATTGCCTGTTGACCGAGACTGGGAAGATGACTGCAGTTTCCTCCTCCTCTGTATAAAGCTTTTATGGCTGTGAAATTTATAGCTCGTCCGGTCATCTATTTAGAATTATTACTAGGGCATTCTGACTGTACTGTCCATCATCTTATAAAATACAGTATTCTAAAAACTTTATGTTTAAGGAACTGGCTTTGACTGTTTTCTCAGGGTAAAAAGGGAGAAAGCTTCCTCTGGTAGGCCCATTAGATGAAGCTATAGTGGCCAGGGTGTGAACCTCCATCTAATGTCAAGGTTAAGAATGAGTGGAACCACACTTTCGCTCTCCCTCTATGCCTTCATGGCATTGAGAGGGACAACTGTCACTTTACCTTTTCCTTTATTGTAATTCTAATTCCTGGTCACTTTATTGTGCTTTATCACACCCACAGGGCGTGCAAGTTTCTCCTGTATAACAGGAGTCTTGTAGAGAGGAGTCATGTGTGATGCTATAGAAAGTGATCTTCCACTTTTTTAGTGTGATTATCAGTAATCAAGATAAAAGTATACAACAGAACCTGAGCCATCCAGAACACCTGTATAATTGTATTCTTTAATTAGTCTTATTTCTGCATTCTTGATGTTTTCTAATTGGCATTTAGACTGGATTCCTGCAAACTAATTCTCTCATCTACTCCATATTATTGATTAACATATTTGACTCATTAGTAGATGTTTGCTACTTACTGCTGTGTCAGTACAGTTCACTGTTTGGTATACTGTGTGTGTTCGATTTCAAGATACTCCACCTGAAGTATATGAAGCATTGGAGCGATTTGGCCACACTGGATTCCGGCCAGGTCAGGAGGAAGCTGTGATGCGCATCCTGTCGGGGATGTCAACTCTTGTTACACTGTCCACTGGTGCAGGCAAGAGTCTCTGCTATCAGCTTCCTGCATACCTATTTGCTCAGCACTACACATGTATAACACTAGTTATATCTCCCCTTGTTTCGCTTATGGAAGATCAGGTATGTCTAGCTCTTCAATAGATTTGAATAAGCACATCAACTTGCACTGCCTGTATAGAGAAATTTCATTCTATTATGTGCATGATAATGTACTGTATTTACCTGAATGTGAGAAGAATTTTTTCCTAAATCATCATCTTAAAATGGAAGAGGCAGGGGCAGGTGCTTTATAATTGTGCACAAAATTAGACCTGTACTCTATAGATATTTTCCCGAAAATTCGGAGTTTGTGAAAGGGTTGTCATATTATTTGGGCCAATAAAGTATGTGGGACATAAGTAAATCTTTTTCAACACAAATGACCTTAAGAAGTGCACACTTTTCATTCTTTGTCCTAGACTATTATGCAATTTTGACACTAGAAAATACAGTAGGTTTTGCGTACATGTAATTGGATGATGATAATTTTTGTAGATCCATATAATATTTAAGGTGTAAGTAGTTAGAATTGAGTTGTTTAATACAAAAGTGACTGATGTAAATTTTTTTAAAACATTTTTCTCCTCTAGGTAACTGGAGTTGCACCTTGTCTTCAGGTTGCTTGCTTGCACACTAACCAATCTCAACTACAACGTCAGAAGGTGGCGGATTTGGCGAAGTCTGGAAAATTAAATATCCTGTTGGTTTCTCCAGAGGCAGTCATATCTGGAGACAGAGCCACAGGATTTGGCAGTATATTGAAAGAACTTCCTGGAATTGCATTTGCTTGTATTGATGAGGCACACTGCGTTTCACAGTGGTCACACAATTTCCGTCCTTCCTACCTTATGATATGCAAGGCTAGTATTTCTTCTCCAAGTTGACTTAAATTGTGAAGTTAGTTAACACCCTAAATTAATAACAAACCAACCAACCATTCCCATGGAGCATAGTCCTTTTTGAGAAACTAATAGTTTTTTAACTGGTCAAGAACTTCTCCAAATTTTAGAGAAAATCAAAAGGTTCTTTACTGTGGTCACAAGAGCCCACCTCTTGTACCTGTTCTGAGCCAGATCAAAGTTGTGCACAGTAGCAGGGACTCTGTGCACAACTTTGCTTATCCAACAGTATGAGAAGCACCTATACACATCCACTAAGCAACATAAACACAGCCTGTTTTATTATGTTTTAATGATAATATAAACTCATAATACAGTTTTGATGTTTTGTGACCATGGGATTCTTCCTAGAGAATTGAGTATAATAATGAATGGTTTTATCATTATTTTTATAATAATAATATTTATTTACTGCAATTGGGTTGTTACCCAGTGGCAGTGGTTATTTTACATGTATACAAAACATGAAATCGGTTACTACTGAATTTAAAGTCGGGAGGGCTACATGAGAAGCATGTAGTGGCAACTTGGAATCTTGGGAACCATCTTAGCATTTGCTTTTAGTCACAGGGAAACCAAGAAAAACCTGTGTCGAGGTGCCTGGTCGCAGGACCTTCCGAATACTGACTTCTAGCCAGCAGTCTGGCATCTAAAGTAAAAAAACAGCAATGCACACATAGTACAACGAATACACATAACACCCACACAAGACAACTACAACAATACATGCAAGACAAATTAGAATACAACATGTACAAAAGGTAAAAACCATTGCACCATTGTACCATGATTGTATACTAATAGTATTCTTGTTATAAGACACTCTGCTGATGGTTGCAGAGGTGACTAAAATGTGTTGGTGAAGAATAATAATTTATGATTGAACATATTTATAAATGTGCATTTGTTGATTTATCATATAAGTAAACAAAAATGACAGCCCAGGTTTCAAACCCACATAAAACAACAGGCAAAACTGTAGTTCTATCTAGGAAGTGTGTCATCCCCGTTGTGTGTGTGAAACTAGGAAATGGTATGTAGTTCTATGTATTATACTCTGTGTGTTTTTAGTTAGTTAATACCCTTCCTTTCTGTTTCAAATGAAGAACGTCTTAAATCATTGATGTACACCATGCTATAAATACACAACTTAATCAAGTGGTAAAGAGGGAGCCCTAGGAATAGTTTTGGTGGGCAGGGATCTCAAGGAAATGGTACTGGTATGTAAAGATGATAACTGGATTCATCTAGCTCAACATATGGGTCACTGAACACATTAATAAACCTTTGGATTCTCTACAAGCCTTGCCAAGCTGAATGACTATGAGCTTCTCAAGGCCTCTGCTCCAAGAAGTTCATTGATTTTTAAGAGAATATTATTCTGTCTTCATAAAATCTTATAATTATTTTGAGTATTTTGTATTCTATGTGGTGCAGGTGCTACAAGAGAAACTAGGGGTGAAGACCGTGCTTGGTCTGACAGCAACAGCCACGAAGGCAACTTGTGCCAGCATTGTGACACATCTCAGTATTCCAGATGGGGAGCAGGGTGTAATCAAAGATATGCCATTGCCTGAGAACTTGATTCTGTCGGTATCTCGTGATGAGTTCAGGGATCAGGCATTAGCCTCACTACTACAAGGGAAGAGGTTTAAGTCTTGCCAGTCTATCATTATTTATTGCACTCGACGTGAGGAATGTGAGAGGCTTGCTCGTCTTATCAGAACCTGTCTTCAGGTATGAAGAAACTTTGTATATTATAGCAGAACCATTGTAATACATTGTATTCTGATCATGGGAATTTGTGGGATTCCTGTGCACACACACACACACACACACATGTACACGTGCATTTGGGCACTGAAAGCTATTTCAGCATAACTGCATCTTATTGACACAACATAATATATTATTCTTTTATCTTTGAATAACAACCGTACCTACCGGCTTATGTATTCCTTCGGTGTGCCTTATGGCAATGAACAGAGACAAGTGTACTCATGATTTTCTTGATCATGAAAGTGATATTTTGAACAAATTATGTGCTGACTGTGTATCTGCTTGTGATGACAGTTTTACTTATAATTCGATTGTTAGTGATGTTCTTACCAACATGAGAATTCCTGTACATCTGGCCAGTTCCAAAAATGATTCTAAAAGTTATCATTATACTGAAGACAGAACAAATCAGGCTTGTGGTAGCAGAAAAAAATTGGTCAAACATAGACTTCTCTCCAAATTTAAGTTTATTTGTAGTATATCTGGTATGACTAGTTTCATTTGTCCACAAATGTGTGCATGAGCATACTTACGATAGATCTTTAAGAGTTATCTCTCTGAATACTGTGCAAAGGAACACACCAGTATTATGTGCAGGCATCATAATAAGAAAATGAAATTTTGTCAATGGACTGACATCACATGAATGTTAAATGACAAAGAAAGATTACTGTTGTACATTGTCAGCTATTGGCTGCATAAAAGGATTGTTTTTGAAGGTAGCACAGTCTCCGAAGGTACTAGACACCCTTGCAAACATCCTTGCAAGTTTCTTGTTGATGAAAATGAGTGGAGACATTTATTTTCTAGATGATTGCATAATGTCTGGGAACTGAGAATAACATTTGTTATTCATGTCACTACATAGTATGTTGAGACATTTTTTCCATGACTAGTTGCTACAATGAACAGAGGGAGTTCAATGAAAGCTGTATAAGACTTCACAGACATGCAATTCATGATTTATATATTAATCCCATTATTACATACCACCAGGAGAGTTAATCGAAAATGCAAGGGAATATTAGAAAATGTACAGCCATTTCTTTACTTTCTGGCAGTAGTGGGATTTTTTCTGTTTTTTCAGCTTATCCAACCAGTTCCAAAGCCTGCCTTGCCTCCTTTTAGTGGTTACAGCTATAATTATCACCAGGGGTAAAACAGCCAGAATGTGAAGCTACACCTCTATCTTCTGCTGTGGTCTAAAGTGTGCAGAGCTTTACTCTCACTTTCCTTTCTGTACATTCAAGGCATAATGCTTTGGTATAGGGACACTTTTTATATGTATGCTTTACATCCACTTTGCAGGATCATAAAAGGCCTGAGGACAACAAAACAAGTCGCAAGTTGTCGTGGAATGCTGAACCATACCATGCAGGTCTCAGTGCAACTCGAAGAAAGCAAGTCCAAAAAGCCTTCATGTCTGGTAAGTCTGACATTGAAATTTAAATTCAAATTCAGAATGAAATATGTACATGATATATTTAAGAGTCCTATTATTGCCTTTGTTTTGTCTCTGAGCATTGTGAGGTAATTGTGGAATGAATGTACCTACATTGAATGTCAAGGGAATGAGAAGTTAATGCTAATTCCCATGACCATGAAGAACAAATCATTATGTATTGCCATTCATCTTTAATGACCTAGTGAATAACTTAAGTTACCTAGCATTGTTCCAAGAATGGTTTATGCCTCATCCAGAGTGTGGACAAGCAGGTAGGATGTTTCCAAGCATGTGGGGCACCTGCCCATTTTTGCACTACCTATTACAGAGTACTGGAAAGAGATATTCCTTGTCAGCTGATTTGCCTAGTTAAAATTGACATACTTACTGCTGTCAACCGCAGCAAATTTTATTCATCTTGTCGATACATGCTGCCTGTTTCTGTCATACTGACTATCCTCAGGCATTTACCATAAATACATGATTTTAAAACTCAAAATAAAATGCACTGGCAATCGTGTACTGCCTATATGGTTGCCAGTCACATGGACAACACCATCACAGGAAAATGGGAGCAATCATAAACCAATTTTAAAAATTTATTATATACCAAGAATATGCAAATATAAATAGCATGGTTAAATTTAGCCTACAGACTTACAATCTTAAAAGCAGACTCTGAACCTAATACATAAACATGCATAACATCTCTTTATTTATTTTAAAAAGAATTTACAATTGGCCACAAGTACATCAGGCAACAAAGTACTCAAGTTAAAACAAGGATTTTAACAACTTTGAGATACAACAGGAGAACATACAATAAAGAAACCACATGTGAGAAATACAAAATGTGTGTGTTCTAATTGCTACATAAAGATTATTATGTCCTGTACAGTTTATGCAGTCTCACAAATTTAAAATATATGTGCATTTTATTTTGAGTTTTGAAGTCATTTATTTAAATGCCTGAGGATGGTCAGTATGGCTGGAACATGTAGCATATAGTGACATAACAAATAAAATTTGTGGTTGATGGCAGCATGAATGTCAACTTTAATGTACTAATGTACTACAGCAGGATGAATTATACAAGAAAAAAATTGATTGGACAAGCTTGGCAGCTTACCAGCACCATTGCTGTGGGCAACATGAAGTCTTGATGGACAACACATTAAGTTACATAACAAAAAAAAAGTGTCACAACAACACAGTATAATATTCCAGAAGAACTGAACCCTCATAACCTTCCCTGTGTATGTGTTCACTTCATGCACTTTGTTCAAAAGCACTTTGTTCAAAAGCACTTTGTTCAAAAACTTCTTAGAAATCTTCGTGACTAGGAAGTCTTCTCACCCTTAAAAATATGTTCTTTGTTGATTGTCTCCACAAGTAATCAGATTCCAGTACTGATAATTCTTGGAAATGTTGCATATAATGAGATAAATGTGTTATTATCTGCAAGTTGTGTAAGTCATTGCATTCTTGGTATTTTATTTTTGTAGGGCAGCTTCGCATTGTGGTGGCTACAGTGGCATTCGGTATGGGAATAAATAAGCCAGATATACGAGGTGTGATCCATTACAACATGCCCCGCAACTTTGAGTGCTATGTACAAGAGGTTGGTCGTGCTGGTCGTGATGGCCTGCCAGCACACTGTCATCTGTTTCTTGGCTCTGATGGCGAAGATTTAAATGAACTTGGCCGTCACATCTATGCCAACTCTGTCGATCATCACGTAATTCGCAAACTCTTGCAGCGAGTCTTTGTTCCTTGCAAATGTCTACAGATATCACAGCTGTTTGAAGGTGTGGACTTCAGTGAGAATATAGAAGGGGAGGGGTCAACTGTAGAAGTAAGCAGCAACACAGAGGAAGCCTTGAATGAAGTAGAAGATAGTAGGAAAAAGAGAGATCCTGTTAAGAACCGAGTTCATTGCCCTGGTCATGAGGTGGCTTTTTCAGTAGATGAGACAGTGAATGCACTGGATTTGCCACAGGAGAATATATCTACAATGCTTTGTTATCTGGAGCTCCATCACAAGCAGTGGATAAAGGTCATGCCCCCAGTGTATACCATATGCAGAATTTTGAGCTACAAAGGACCGAGAGCTCTAAAGGCAGCTGCCAGACTTGTAAGTACAGTAGACTGACAACTGACTTCCTAACTCTTTGATAACAGTAACCAAACCTTCAACATCACTGATTTCAAAACTGACCACTGAACATACTCCTCAGCAAGTTCCATTATCTTGCCACTGTTAAGACCCCATTTCCCTCATTTCTGTATGACTTATTCTATTATTTCCTTCTTGGTCTTCCAAGTGGTTATGACATCTCACTCCTACACACATGCATGCTCTTTCTGAATGTTTTTGGCCCATTGTAAACTCCTTCACTTAACATCAGAACAGTATTAGGTCACCTTTTGTTTAGAGTTATCCCTGTACACCTTCTTGAGAGTTGTATTCATGTACATTACATTCTGCTCTTTAAACAGAGCCCTCCCCTGGCAATGGCCATTGTGCTTGATCAGAAGCATGGAATATCACATGAAGGCAGCAGTAAGATAGAGTTCCCTGTGGTGCAGATTGCATCGGCCATTGGTTGGGACAGCGGTACTGCTAAGCAGCACCTCAAGAATCTGGAATGGACCAAAGGTAAGATAGTTACAAAGCTGGAATTCCAAATGACCATTACCTTGTTTTGAGTACAATGAAGTCCCTTATCAGAGGTTAAGCACCTGCAGGACTATGTGCTGGCTGCTTGAACTTGCCTCATGCTGGGGATGGATGAACATGGACGTGTGGTCAAATGGTGATTATGTGAGGAAAAATCAGAGTATGCTGGAATTGTATTTGCAATTGGAAATTGATAAAAGATGCTGTAAATTACAAGAAATTCAAAAATTGTAAGCTTAGTACTTGTGTGAATGTAAACTCTGAGAGCAGGAATCATCTTATACTTGGGTAAAGTTGGTACCATAAGAGAGGGGCTTGCTTTTGCAGTTATTTCTGTGTAGTTCTTACCAAACATAGAGTACAGCATTAAGTTGTTGTGGTTTGTATGCATGCTGTACTGTTTTATCTACATCTGCCAACACTATGAAAATATAGGCGATGTTTATGGATGGTCCTTGTTTTGATTGCAGTGAATGACAAGTGGCGTCGCACGGGAATCACATTGGAGTTTTATCAGTTGGGTTTCCGTGTGTTTGCACCAGGTAACCTTTCTCCATCAGAACTAGATGAGGCATTGGATACACTATATGGAAACATAAAGAATCTGGAGAAGTGTTCATTACAACAGCTGAAAACTGTCTTTGAAGTGCTCACCAGGTTAGGACACTTGATACATAGTTTGTAATTTTTGGATGTTTATGAGAAATAACAAAATATTTTGGGAAGAACTAATGAAATCTGTCGATACTATCCTTAAAATGCTTTATTATGTGTGTTGGAGTTATAAAGAACTGCAGAGAAAATTGTTGAAGTGTTTTGATACAGGCAATCTTTATTTCCCACCTCATAAGACACAATTTTTACCCCCTTCCCTGGAAAAATTTTCCCAACAAGTGCCCTGCATCTTAACCCCACCTGTAAGTAGGCTGTTAAGTCTGCCAAAATGCCTTGCAAATTATAGGGTCTCATTACTCGTAGCATCTTATGATATGGGAAATCTGGTGTGTATAAATTTGCAATATTCTGTCCTCCCAAATCAACTTGAGAAGCAATGGCATCAGACATTTTATGGTACTGCTGCAAACTCCTGTTGGTATGCATCTCGTGACTTCAGAGGTTGAAACTGTATGACCTAGAAGGTACTCTAGTTTTGGAAACAAGAATTCATGGTGTGAGATCTAGACTTGATGGAATAACTGTGCTGTGTTCTGCAGATGACGGTTGACTTTGATGTGTATGCAGAGAGTGCCATGATGCTTTACAGGCTGCCTTTCTTTCATTTGTCATTTTCTGGATTGATGCATATTATTGAGTGTCACTGTTCATTAATGTTGTGTTAATTTTCAACTGTAATTGGAGCCAAAGGAACATTCTCTGAAAGGGAGAAAAGCTGGTTTTCTTTCTTTCTTTCCAGTATTTTCTACCTTTTTAACTTTTACGGTGGGTCCACCATCAGCAAAGACAGGAATGGTGGCCTGACATTCTGTTGGTAGGTCCAGCTCTTGTTACCTATCATGATGTTGGACACAAGGCAAGAATCATTATTTTCAAATTGTGGGCATTCTCTACTCCTCTGTGACACCAGTTTATCTTCACATACCGTTTCCTTCCCCATTTTAAGGCATTTATGTCTGAATGTGTACATACTTAAAATCTACATTATGTGGTTATGGATATAGTTATAGTTTTCTGATATCTGTTACAGAAATTCTGAATATAAATTTGTGTTTTTCACATTCATACCGTGCATCTTGATATCATCAAAGTTTATTATTCACCAACGAATGCACAAGTGATTGTCTTAAAAACAATATTAAAATTTACATGAAAATAGCTCTGACATGTTTCAGTGTAGTCACACCATCTTCAGGGAGTTCAGTATCTGTTCTTGCTAAAGTTACGCTTTGTTAAAATAGTTAATTAAGGTACATCGGTGTGTGAATAATTTGGTGGTGATGTGGCCGCATATGTTAGTAGGTCCTGGTTGCTGCGTGTATGATAAATTGGTGTCTTTTTTGCAGTGTATCATATTTGGATTGTTCTGAATGCAGAAATGAAGTAGATGTGGATAGGAATACAAAATTGAAGATGATGATACGAAAATATTTTCAGCAAGAGCACAGTGTTGTGGAAGCAGATATGAAGGAGGTAATAGTAGCAGTAGTAGTAGTAGTAATAGTAGTAGTACCAGCATCAGCAGCAATAATCACTTTTGTTATGGGAGTATCCACAATGTATACTTGCCACAGACACTGGATACCGAGACATTTTTATGCATGGTGGAATTCCTTTAGCCTGGCACCCCTGCTAGTTTGACACTTTAGGAAAGTAAGACCAGCACTTCTGGCATCCGTAACTTTTGATGTGCATACTGATTCTGTAACTATATCTTGGGTTATCTGGGCTTTATTGAGCCCTTTGAGCTGTTATAATGGCTTGTACAGATCAAAAGATGAGTAAGCAACTTACTGCTGGTGCGAGGAAACACAGAACTTTACAGTTCCTCAGAAACTTGAAATAATAAGGAGAACTGAATATGGCAAAGTACAAACAGAGGTTATAGCATTATACAACATTGGATCAGAAAATATCTATGATATAAAGAAATGGAAGAACCAATTATGATCATTTATTGCGTCAAGTGGAAGGGTGAAGGAGCCTAAATTAACACAATTGGACAGGATGTTGTATAAGTGATTTACAGCAATGCGTCCCAAAGGGAAGCCCGTGATTCAGCTTGTGATAACTGAAAAAGTTGACAAATGCTGACAAGAGCAATAACAAATAATTACCTGTAAGAACTTAGGTCATTATTAGTGCTGTCTGATAATTAATCTGGAAAATTTTATAATCCAACACCTGTTCAGTCCCATGGGTGCTCGATTAAAGGAATTCTACTGTATTTCACTGTTCCTGCAGGCAAGTGTCAGAATAATACATTCAAATAGGCCTTGACAACATTCACAACATGCTTGCAATATACAGTGTGGTATAATCTCTGCAACCTGATATCTTCTAAAATGACAGAAGAAAGGGACATATTGGTATGAACTCTGATGGCTCATGTTATGTCCTATAATATTGTAACAAAATAGTAAACGTGTCTTTTTATACATAAGTGGAAACTCCAGAGTCACAAGGAAGACATCTTGCCTGTGGGATAGAGAACCCTAAAATCAGAGGCTTGATTCTCCACATTTGAGGTTGTACAAACGGCTGGTAAGAGCTCTAAGTCAAATTTAACGCATTATCTCTTATGCCACCTTGTTGGGAATTTACATGTTGGGCCAGATATTTTTCCACATAAATGGGATTTGGATTTTTAACTTACTTTTGTAGTTATGTAAATGGAAGATGACAACTGATAAGCTGTGACAGTTGCAACTATTAAACTTTGGCAAGCTACCCATAATGTTTCTGTGCATTCAGTTTGCATATGTGTGAGAAAAAGGCATTTTTGTATACAGGGACACCAGCCTAGGGGTTTAGCCCCTGCGTGCAGAAAACGTCTGTCAGTGATGGAAATGGCAGTGAAAGTGTGAATTCACTTAGCCACACATCTACTATAAGACAACAGTATATAGTAATGAGGGATAGTTGTGGAATCAGAAAATATAACAGCAATTAAAGGGCAGAAATATACAGATTGGTGATTTCACACAGTAAAATAAACGGAAGAGAACAGTAGTTGTGGATAAACATGTGATTAATTGTAATGAAATAAAACAAGAAAAGCAAGCAGGTGAGAATGTAAAAGTACACCCATTCCTTGCTTTACATATGTAATCTGTTCTATTAAAACTGTCCATAAGGCAAAAATATGTAAAGCGAAATTCACGACAGAGCGAGTGCAAGTGTGCTGACCTGTGTGCTTGCTTGACAGCTTTACAGACTGTTTGTTGTAAAAGCGAAAAAGGAGTACAAATTGCTGTATCATCATGTGTTGAAGCAGATGTCCATTAAGTGAGGGATGGGTGTACCAACAGGTCAAAAAAGGGTGATAATACTGTTTTGCAGGAAGTGTTGATGAATGAGGAGCAGGTGAAAGCAGATGTTCGCAGCCTCGTATGTATGTATCGTGACACCAGCTTTACTGGCCGTGCAGTGGCAAGAATTTTCCATGGAATTGCTAGCCCATGCTTCCCAGCTCATGTGTGGGGTCGATGTCGCTTCTGGAGGGCCCATCTTAAGTCCAACTTCAATCTGATATGCAAGGTAGCAGCAAAGGAAATATTGCAACTCAGGTGAAGTTTCATACCTGACAGATTTTCTTATTTCTCAGCCTCTTAGTGGTAAAGAAGCAGCTGAAATTTACTACTCTGTTGTGGTGGTATGCATGAAGACTTAATATTAGTGTTTTCTGAGGGAGTCTGTTTGGTAAAACGATGGTACACTTATATGAATGTTAAATTATGCCTGTTTGTGTTACTGAAATTTGGTGTTAAATGGTACATGATTGCATTCTGCACAAATGTGGATGGTAAGCAAACAGGTTAGTTGGAACTGACTATATGGCAATTTGAAATAACACATGTTCATGAATACAAGATACACATTCTTCACAGGACTTAAATTCATGCACTCTCCAGTTGTAATGTGGAGTCACATTTTTTCAGTCACTATTTAATAAAAATCTGGAACAAATACATGTGGTTAAAGTTTACATTGTCAACCAGCATTAAATATTGTGGGTTTTTATTTTACTGATGTTGTATACCATGGTCGTAGTAAAGTACGGTTTTCTGTGTGTTATCATCAGACGACCGATCATTTAGGTGCTAGATTGGGAAAATAAATGTTTGACACTCAGGAAATGTGACACATCCCTGTCTGTGACTTGGGACCGTAAACCAAACATGTGCCAGTTTTTTAATTAGCTACAATACACTGCCAAGACAAACCCAAGATGGAGTCTGTATCCATTGTTTAGAATAGAATATAGCTTTCAAGGCAATTAAAACCATAATCTCAATTTCTAACGACTTCAGTTGAATGGTTGTTTCATAAATATAGCATAACATGACTTCAGTCTTAAGGGACCTATTACTTTAACAAGCTTTATGAGATGGAGCAGATATGGAGAATTATTTATATTTTATGCTATTAATTCTGCCTTTTTTGTGATGATAATTTATATAGAGGTATGCTGTTTGTGAATTATTAAATATGGACCTTTATAAAATGCCTCATTTCCATTGATAACCATTACATACATAAAATAGTACCCCACAGTTTTCAATATTATACCTGTATGAGAACCTTATATTTTGACAGAACACCTCACCATATCCATTTTATTTTAATCTGCAAAACTTTGGCACTGCAGACAGGTTCAGATATGTGAACACATACCACCTGTAATACAGTTGATTTTATTAGAAAATGCATTCTGGATTTTTGAGTCTGTCATTAAACCAAGGTATGATCGGCACCAATGTGCAGACTGAATCCAGTACAGGTGGAAGGGTTAAAAATAACTGCAGTGTGGACAGTGTACTTTCATGCATTACATGTGTTCAGAGTCTGAATTTATTACAATGTCATTACACAGCAAGGGAATTTCATTATAACAGAGGCTGCTGTAGCATCTAAAACAGTGTGACTTTACTCTACAGGGATATGCCTGAGAGGTTTTCATCAAAATTTTGTTTGTTTTTGTATCAAACTACAGGATGGCACAAAAGTTACTTGACACTGGGTGTTTAACATGTTGCCTCAAATGTCAAGTGTCTTTTGTGCCATCCTGTATTTTTAAGACAGTGTTTTGCAGTAATGAAATATTGTATGCTTATATAGGTAATTGAACAAGGATAATTGTACATAAATTTCATTGCCTTCCTCTAACTTGAGTGTTACAGTGGCAATTCATTGAATCTCCACTAGGTGGAAATAGGCCTGGGTTCAATCCCAGGCCATTCTAATGTGGGATTTGTGGCTGACAGCATGGCATTGCAACAGGTTTTGCTCCATGTACTTCACTTTTTCCCTGTCAATATCATTCTCCCAATGCTTTATATTTATTCTGTCCTTGATACTATATAATCGCAGAAGTTGGCAGCATGATTAAATAACACGCTTAAAAAAAATGTTACCAGTTCGAATGCACATTATTAATATGTTTGTTTTTTTAATTGACTGCTGGTTTGTTTCCAAATAAGGTGCATGTCCTAATTCCATGTTTTGTAGAAAGGATTTAATCACCAAGACAACATATGCCAGAGTACTGGGTGTTCTTATTTACTTACTTGCTCCACAGAGCAGGCTCCTTCTTGAGAAGCTATCTGGTTCTCAGTTAGTCCAGAAATTCCCTGCATTTTATGGAACCTGTACGTTCATTACCACATTCACAATTCCTGCCAACTGTCCCTATTCTTACTCAGATCAGTCCAGTCCATGTCCTCCATCCAACTTCCTGAAGATCCATCTTAATATTATCTGCCCATCTACACCTGGGTCTTCCAAGTGGCCTCTTTCCCTCAGGTTTCCCCACCAAAACCCCAGTATGCACCTCTCCTCGCTCCCATATGTGCTACATGCCCTGTCCATCTCATTCTTCTCAATTTGATCACCCAAGTAATATTTGGAGAGGGGTGGAGATCATTAAGCTCCCCATGCTCTGGTTTTTTTACATTCCCCTGTTACCTCATCCCTCTGAGGCCCAAATATTTTCCTCAGTACCCTATTCTCACACTCCCTCAGCCTATGTTCATCCCTCATTGTTATTGACCATGTTGAACACCCAAACAAAACAACAGGCAAAATTATAGTTCTGTATATCTTAATCTTTGTATTATTAGATAGCAAACTGGAAGACAAAATATTCTGCACCAAACTACAGTAAGCATTCCCCCGACTTCAGTCTGCTCTTAATTTCTTCCTAAATAGAATACTGATTTGTTAAGGTTGTTCCCAAATATTTGAACTCTTCCACCCTTTCATAGCACCTATTATCAATCTTTATATTATGACTTTGTCCTGCATTCTGATCTCAATACGTGACCACGTACTTAGTTTTATCGGCATTTACTTCTAGTCCACTCTCCTTACTAGCAACTACTAAACCTTTTGTGTTTTTCCTTATAATATGTACGCTTCCACCCAATATATTAACATCAACATAAATCAGAAGCTGATGTGTACCATTCAATTTCAAGCCATCGTGGTTTACCTAAACCCTCCTAATGGCCTACTCCAAAGCAAAGTTTAAAAGCAATGGCGGTAAAAGCATCTCCTTGTTTCCAGCCATTCTTAATATGAAACATGTCAGACAAATATTTGCCTACCTGGACTCTGCTATAGGTTTCATTCAGACACATTTTTATTAGCCTTCCCAGTTTCATTGGGATACCAGACTCAATGAGAATGTTATACTAGGTGTACAGCATACTAAAAACAAATTCTTAAGAACCAATGAACCCCACTTCCCTTTCAGTGTTAGAGTGGTTAGTTGATTACCACTGCTGAACAGATCACTGAATATAAATTATGCATGGTCCCTGTGGTATGTTACATTCAGACCATTTTTGAACAAAAGCTGCATATTTCTTTGGGTCACACAGAATTTCGGGGCAATAGAGTGAGAGATGCTATGTTATTTGCACCTTCAAATGTCATATAGTCACACGAGGCTGATATTTTGACTAGAAATTGACGTGACATCAGGGATGATGGTCATAACAGATTTGGTAAACTTTTTTCATTTGGGATGGACATACAGGCACACTGATGTAATGTTAATGTAATCTTTTTTATGTTACAAGACTGGAAAACACAGTCCATAAAAGAGTACACAGAGTTCCCATAAACATTTTTCATGGGCCTCTAATAACAGAATTATTCAAACTCTATCCACCAATTCTAAAATTTAAACCTGTGGCC
>Ga0123352_10001342_pt1 | contig 32408 bp, 32 predicted proteins | sample TergutLab28metaG_FD_89700 | JGI IMG/M metagenome (GOLD analysis project Ga0123352, IMG submission 89700) | Labiotermes labralis P1 segment gut microbial communities from Petit-Saut dam, French Guiana - Lab288 P1 | ecosystem: Host-associated > Arthropoda: Insects > Digestive system > Gut ...
AATATCTCCGTAGGTTTTAAGTTGCTCTATGGCGGCAATGCGGTATGTGTCTGCAGTGATAAGTCCCACATCCATCCCACGGTTAATAGACAAATCTGCCGTTAGTTTAGCAATGGTGGTGGTTTTTCCAACCCCCGTCGGGCCTATAAAGGCAAATTTTTGAGGATTCCCTTTTGACGGGGTTGCCTGCAAGCCTTTTGGTGAGCCAATTATTCTCACAAGACTATTATACACTACTTTGACAATAAAGTTAATATCTAATTTTTCTTCGTCGCTTATTTGTGCGTTGTCCAAATCATCCAAAATTTCTTGTGCCACTGCTGGAGCAACTTGATTTTCAATTAGAGTGTCGTAAAAAATTTGCAATAAATTGTTTTGGTATATGCGCTCACGTGGAGCTGCGTTGTGCTTTGTAACAGATAGCTGAGCCTGCGCACGGCTTAACATTTCACCCGTGGTAAGCAAGGTATCCGACAACATTTTAATTCGTTGCTCTTTTTCTTCCAGTTTGGCTTGCGTTGCGTCGTCTTCTACGCTTTTTGGCTCTTTTTCTTCAATTCCTTTTGTGTGTTGCGCCAAAAGCTCCAAAAAATTATCGTGGTTTTCTGTTTGATTTTCATTGTCGTCGTACGCAGCAGTAACTTCTACCGAAGGTTTTTTGAAAACGGCAAAAAAGCCTTTTGGCTGAATTTTTTTCACATTCATAACCAAGGCATCCTCGCCAAGCTCTGCTTTAATTTTTTCAATGGCAACTTCTTCCGTCGCCGCCGAAAATTTCTTAATTTTCATACTTATACCCCGTTTACAAAACGCTTACAGAAGATATGCATCCTACGCAATGCTAACCATCCCCACAGACTGAATTTCCGCCGTTGCCTCCAATTCATTGTACGATAACACAATAAGGTCAGGTGCAATGGGTTCTACAAGCCGTTTAAAATAAGCTCTTACTATTGGAGATGTTAGTATTATAGGCTGTCTGCCCATACTGGTCAGCTTATTTACTTCTACGCTTAATTTATCAAAAACCTGCTGGGTAATGGCTGGGTCAAGGGCAAGATAACTGCCTTGCTCCGTTTGTGTAACGCTTTGCAAAATTTGTTGTTCAAGCCCAGGGTCAAGGGTAATAACGGAATTCATGTCTGTGCTGAAATATTTACGGCTGATGCTGCGTTTTAAAGCCTGCCTGACATATTCCGTAAGCATATCCGAGTCCCTAGTAATTTGAGCGTAATCCGCAAGCGTTTCAAGTATAGTCACCAAATCACGTATAGAAACACCTTCACGCAACAAGTTGCTTAAAACCTTTTGAATTTCGCCATAAGACATCATCTTTGGAACAAGCTCTTCTACCAAAACAGAATTTGCATCACGGATATTGCTAACAAGCGATTGCACATCCTGACGGCTTAAAAGCTCGTGCAAATGGCTCTTTATTACTTCCGTAAGATGTGTTGCTATTATGGCAGGAGGGTCAACCACCGTATATCCCAATGCTTCAGCACGTTCACGCTGGCTTTCATTTATCCACAATGCAGGCAATCCAAGGTAGGGCTCTATTGTTTCTATGCCGTCAATTTCGTCTTCTATATATCCCGGATTCATCGCCATATAATGGTCAAACATTATATCGCCGCCAGCTACCTCTACGCCTTTAATATTAATGCGGTATTCGCTTGGCGGTAATTTTATATTATCACGTACACGAATCATAGGAACAACAGTCCCCAAATCAAGTGCAATTTGACGGCGTATCATAACCGCCCTGTCCATTAAGTCGCCGCCTTGGCTTGTTTCTACCAAAGGAATAAGTCCATATCCAATAAACAACGTAATAGGGTCTACTGTAAGCAAGGACTGTACATTCTCTGGTCTTCTAATTTCTTCCAGCTCCATATCCTCGTGGGTAATTTCGTGCTGTATTGCAGTAATGGCCTTTTTGCGCTCTACACGTGTACCAAGGAAAATCAAAAGACCGCCAAATGGCACAAAAAACCATCGCAACCCACCAAAAATACCTAAAAAAGCAATCGCACCGCCTGCAATATAAAGAACAACACCTTGGCTAAAAATCTGTCCCACAAGCTGCTTTGTAACACCGTCGTCTGCCTTTGTTTTTGTTACCAAAATACCCGTAGCAACAGCTATTAGCAGAGCAGGTATTTGACCAACAAGTCCATCACCAATAGTCATAAGCGAAAATACTTGAAACGCTTCACCAAATGGTAATTCCGGACCGCCGTAAAGCCCCGTCATGCCCATTATTGTGCCGCCAATAAGATTTATAAGGGTAAGAAGTATTGCCGCAACAGCATTGTTTTTAACAAACTTCGCCGCACCATCCATAGCACCGTGAAAACTTGCTTCGTCTGTAATTTTTTTGCGGCGTTCCCTTGCTTCTTCATCGGTAATTGCACCGGCATTAAGGTCGGCATCCACCGCCATTTGCTTACCGGGCATAGCGTCAAGAGTAAAGCGGGCAGAAACCTCCGCCACACGCTCGGAACCCTTTGTAATAACCAAAAAGTTTACAATAATTATAGCGGCAAACATAATGAAACCAAGAACCAAATTTCCGCCAACAACAACTTCGCCAAAGGTTGCAATAACGCCACCTGCGTAGCCTTGTCCCAAAATTAGACGCATGGCAGATATATTTAGCACCAAACCAAAAAGAGTGGCAATAAGCAAGATGGTCGGAAAAGATGCCATTTCCATTGCTTCTTTGGCATAAAGAGCATTAAGTAAAATCAAGAGGGCAAGCCCGATATTAATCATAAGCAAAAAGTCCATCATTCCAGCAGGAATGGGAACAATCATTACAAGGACTATCAAAACAATGCCTATACCTATTAAGCCTTCACGTGCAAATTTCATCTTTTCCACCTCCTTATCTCGGTGATTATTGCATCAACATTTTATATCTGCATCCCTCTACGAAATTACTGCGGGTGTATTTTTAATACTATATACATAAGCCAAGATTTCGGCAACAGCTTGCCAAAGCTCGGCAGGGATTTCTTCTCCAACATCCACTACGCTGTATAATGTGCGTGCAAGCGGCTTGTTTTCAACAATCATAACTTCATTTTCATTTGCTGCGTCTCTAATTTTTTGAGCCATATGGTCCGCACCTTTTGCAACGAGTATCGGCGCACGAACGCTTAATCTATCATAACGCACAGCACAGGCAAAATGCGTTGGGTTTGTTATTACAACATCCGCCGTCGGAACTTCCTGCATCATTCGCCGCATAGATGTTTCACGCATTTTTTGACGTATCTTTGATTTTATAAGAGGGTCACCTTCTGTTTGTTTGTATTCATCTTTAATTTCTTGCTTGGTCATTCGCAACTCTTTTTCATGCTTCCACCTATTGTAGGCATAATCCAGCCCTGCCACAAAGATGTACAAAATGCCTACGGTAACACCAACATTCACCAAAATACTGCCGACAACACCCACCGCAACCATCAAGTCATAGTGATACAGCATCATCAAGTGCTCAATTTCACCAATCAGCACAAAATATATCACCGTAAGAATTACCGTAAACTTTATCACCGTTTTAAACAGCTCTATAAAAATTTTCATAGAAAAAATCTTTTTGATGCCTTTTTTGGGGCTTATTTTGGAAAACTTTGGCTTCAATGGCTTTAAGGTCGGATTCCAGCCCACCTGCATCACATTGATAAAAAGCCCTATCGCCATTATAACCATTGCAAGAGGCAATACTAACAAAATTATTTGTCCAAACATTTGCCAAATATGATAGCTTATGCGAGGTATACTCATAACATCGTTTACATTTCCTATTTGTACAAAATTATAGGTCACCATTTCTGAAAGCCGTGTAAAAATTCCGGGAACAAACACTCGTAAAGCTAGGAAAGCCGCTATAAACAGCACAGCAGTTCCTATTTCTTGCGACTGCGCAACCTGACCTTCCTCACGAGCTTTTTTTCGCCTTTTCGGTGTCGCTTTTTCTGTTTTTTCTTGAGCAGCTTGGTCAAAAAAGCTCAAATTCATAGGGATGACTATATATGCGTTTAATATGCGGCTTCTGGTTGCATCCATATAATCATCGCCTCCATATACTGCACAATTTCAATAAAGATGTTTTCAAAGGCATTTGCCAAAAATGGCAACGAAACGAATACAATCACCAATCCAACAATAACCTTTATCGGCATACCTACAACAAACACATTCATTTGAGGTACCGCTTTAACCAAAATTCCCAAAACAAAGTTTACAACCATTATTGTTCCAACAATTGGTAAAGCTATGCCAAAGCCTGTCCTAAAATAACTCACGGTTATTTCCACAAACACAGCAGCAAGTGTTGCGTTGTCTGCCACAAACGCCGCCCCTAAACCAAGTTCACCAAAACTAGAAAAGAATACCCCAATAACAAATTGTAATGCACCTGTTGCTATAAAAAGCATAGAGATTACAAGATAATAAAAATTACCTGTTACGGGCATTTGCCCTCCTCCAAAAGGGTCCATAACATATGCCATGCTAAATCCCATTTGAAAATCAGCTAATTGTCCAACAAAATGGAAAATGGAAAATATCATCATTATAACAAGCCCTAATATCAAGCCTATCATAAATTCTTGCAGAAGCAAAACTCCAAAAGACCAAATAGTCGGGTCGTAGGCTGGCAAAGTTACCGAATTTGAAACAAATGCTAAAAGTGCCATTGCAATCGAAAAGACTAATCTTAACGGCACGGGGATGTTTTGTCCTGACATTATAGGCATTACAATAAAAAACCCCATAACACGAACGAAAACAGCCATAAAAACATCTACATTGAGGTATAGCTCCATTAAAGTTTGCGAGGCAGCAATATCCATAGCAACTCACCTCTAATTAAACAAATGGTGCGGAATGTTTTCAAATAAATTTTGTACAAATTCAACTAAATTAGTAATCATCCAATTTCCAAAAATCATCAGTGCCAAGAAAACCGCCAAAATTTTTGGTACAAAAGCAAGTGTGGCTTCTTGTATGGACGTGATGGCTTGAAACAATGAAACCAAAACGCCAACAACAAGCCCTAAAATAAGTGGCGGGGCAGCCGTTGTTATAACCGTCCATATAGCTCCTTGCATTACTGATATAATGTTTTCTTGCGACATGCCTCACACCTCCTAATTTTAGATAGCCTCTACTAACCTGCTTTCGTCAGATTTTTGAGCATAATTTTTAAAAGATTGGTGCTTGACGAAAACGGGCGTACCCATAGGTACGGGCGTTTTTGGCAAGTGTCAAGATTTGGAAAATTTGCCAAAAAGATGATGGAATGAGGTTAATAGAGGTTGTCTTTAGCCGTAGTCAGTTACGAATGTAGCTATGCCCGTGCTTATAACCAGTCGCCATCCATCCACCAAAACAAACAACATAACCTTAAACGGAAGCGAAATCATAACAGGCGGAAGCATCATCATACCCATAGCCATTAAGACCGAAGCTGTAACCATGTCTATTATTATAAAGGGGATAAAGATAAAAACCCCAAAAGCAAAGCCAATAGCAAGTTCGTGCAAAATAAATGCGGGTATCAAGACAAAGTTTGGTATGGTGTCTACATCTGTAATAAATCCATCTTCTACTTCCAAGTCAATTCCTGCAATATCTGCAAAAAAGATTATATTTTCGCCAAGTCCTGAACCTGCTTGACTTTGACCAAGCATAAAATTGCGAATAGCACCCATAGCATTATCTATGGCTTCTGAGGTGCTTATTTCTCCTGCCATAAGTGGCTGGAATGCGGTTTCGTTCATTTCTTCTATAGCTGGATTCATTAAAAATATTGTAAGCATAAGGGCAAGCCCGATAAGAACCGTGTTTGGCGGCATTTGCTGTGTGCCAAGCCCAGAGCGTAAAAACGAAAAGATAATGATAAGACGTGTAAAGGTGGTCATAACAACGAGTATTGACGGCAGCAATACTATGAAAACAGATAAAAACAAAATTTGCAGCGTTGCAGAGCCCGTTAAGTCTTCATCCCCTTCGTTAGGAGCAAAAAGAAAAATATTAACCGTGCCTGCGTCATCAGTTAGTCCTGCTGCCTCCACTTCGGTTTGTCTAAATATCAAAACAAAGCACAACAAGGCGAAAACCAAGACGCACATTCTCAGGATTTGCAAAGCAAATTTTGTCCCGAAGTTTTTTTCTGCGACCAAGGCGTTCACCACTCTACTTTATGAATTTATCTACCGTTACTCGTTAGAAGAATCTTGCTCTTCGCCTTTCTTCTTTGGCAAGATTTTTGACAAAACTTTGTCAAAAGATACGTACGACGGGTTTTTCCCTTGCTCTATTGTTACAGATTCTGCATCAACCTCGCCAAGGGATACTATATTGCCACGACTAACCCCTATTAAAAAAAATTTATCGCCAACTTTTATAAGCTGGATTGTGCTTTGCACGCCTACACCAATTGCTTCAATTATTTTAATATTGCGGTCAGCTTTGACACCGCCTCTAGCACGTCCAATAAGGCGTAAAGAAAAATACGCTAAAAGAACGACAAAAACCAAAGCCACAGCAAAGCCTAAAAAGGCAGTAATTGTGCTTGATGAGCCAGAGCCTGCATATATACCAACGCTCGTGGCTTCGGTTGTGCCAACTTGTATGCCTGCGGCACTTTGGTTTGTTGCACTACCATTTAAAGCATCGTAAGAAAAAGCTGTCATTTCGCCTACCCAATAACCTTTGCAACGGCCTCCAAAACTCTATCATGCTGGAAAGGCTTAACAATAAAATCGCGAGCCCCCGCTTGAATAGACTCTATAACCATAGACTGCTGACCCATAGCAGAACACATAACAACAAGAGCATTAGCATCAAAATCTTTTATTGCTTTGGTAGCTTGTATACCATTCATTTCTGGCATAGTTATGTCCATTATTGTAAGCATAGGCTTTAATTCTTTGTACTTTTCAACAGCTTTTGCACCGTTTTCTGCCTCGCCAACTACATCATAACCGTTTTTTGTAAGGATGTCCTTTAACATCATGCGCATGATAGCAGCGTCATCGACAAGCAAGATTGTTTTTGCCATATTTCCCTCTCCTTTTTGTACACTGATAAAATTTTAGACCTTCATTAAATATATTATATCCTATGTTCTGCATTAACAATATCTGTTACCCTTATACCAAAGTTTTCGTCAATAACAACAACTTCGCCTTTTGCCACAAACTTACCATTAACCAAAATGTCAATAGGCTCTCCCGCTAATTTGTTAAGCTCTATGATGCTGCCTGGTGAAAACTCCAAAATCTCTTTGATTTTTCTGGTTGTGCGCCCTAGCTCTACCGTAACTTCCAGAGGTACGTCCATAATAATCTCGATATTTTCTTTTTGTTGCACAAAATTACCCATGTCAAAACTCTGAAATTGAGCAGGTTGTGTAGCCACTTGTTGCGGTGGAGGAGCATATCCTTGAGGTGGCATTTGATACCCCTGTGGTGGAGCGTAATATCCTTGTGGTGGTGGGGCATAGTAGCCCTGCGGTGCTTCCATATGTTGTGTAGGTTGTTGCATTGCTACATTAGCCATATTAGCCTCCGCTGGTTGTGGTTGTGGTGCTGGTTGAAGTGGTGCATTTTGAGCAGCTTGTTGTTGCGGTGGTGCTTGCGCCGCTTGTGCTGCCGCTGCTCCCTGTGCTGCTTCCGCCGGCATTTCTTGCTCGCCCGTCATAAATGATGTCATGGTGTCCACCATACGTTTTGCAAAGTCCATCGGCAAAAGCTGCATGATATTAGAATCTATAAAAGTGCCAATTTCCATTCTAAACTTAATGCTAACCACATATTCTTCTTCAAAACCAAGATTTTGTAAAAGTTCCTGACTATTAAAGTCTATGATGGATGCCACAGGTGTCGCTATGTCAACCTTTGTATCTACCAAAGACGCAAGTGAGGTGCTGGAAGAACCTATCATTTGGTTCATGGCTTCTTGTATGGCAGAAATATCCATCTCGTTAAGCTCTTCTTCTTCGTTTACCTCGCCGCCCCATCCCATCATTAGGCTGGTTATAACTTTAACGTCCAAATTATTTAACAATAGAACATTTGTGCCTTTTATTCCCTCAACATAGTCTACTCTAATGCCTACGCATGGTTTTTCATAGTCGCTGCCCAAATCTCTTATATTTATTACACTTACCTCAGGGGTGGTTATCATAACCCTTTGTCCCAAAAGCGCAAAGAGGGTTGTAGCAGATGTCCCTATGCTTATATTTCCGAGTTCTCCCAAAACGTCTTTTTCTCGGGAGGTTAGCATGTTGCTAAGATTTTCGTCGCTTAAAGCACCTGCAGTATCGCCGCTATCAGCTTCGTCATCACCGCCTACACCGCCTAACAACGCATTAATTTCTTCTTGAGAAAGCATGTCTGACATGGCTTTATTCCTCCCTTTCAATGAGTTTTGTTATTTGTATTGCATTTCGCCCTCGGTTTACGCCAGGCTTGGCATAAAATTTTTGCAAAGGACCTACAAAGACTTCTAATTCAGAGTCTACAAAGCTGTCTAGCAATATAACATCGCCTATATTAAGGTTTACAAAATCAGAAACCATTATATTGGTTTTGCCTAAAACCGTTGAAACCACAATATCTGCTGTTTCAATTTTTTGCTGCAAGTCTTCTACATAATCAACGCCATCAGATTCCATGCCTTGAGCAAACCAATACCTAGTATATAATCTATCGAGTACAGGGTCTATCACAGGTATCGGCAAACAAAAGTTCATCAATCCTTGCACATTTCCGACTTTTATAGATAGCGTAACCAAAGCAACTGTTTCTGTTGGCGGAATTATTTGTGCAAATTGCGAGTTTGTTTCAATTTGATTGAGTTTTGGGCGCATAGCGATTACATTTTCCCATGTTTGCGGCAACGGAGTAAGCATGTGGCTCATAACTCGCTCTAATAAGATTTTTTCTATTTCAGAAAAATCTCGCATGGTTTTAACACCTGTACCCGGACCACCCAAAATTCTATCGATGATAGCATATCCTATATTAGGCGAAAGTTCAAGTATTATCGAGCCTTTAAGCGGCAAAAGCTCCACCAAAGAAAGTATGCAAGGGTTTGCCAAAGCATTAGAAAACTCAAAGAAAGTAACTTGTTCTGCCGAAAGCACTTCCAACGACACATTTGTGCGCAAATACCCCGATAAAAACGATGTTAGCTGGCGGCAATAAGAGTCATACATAATCTCCAAAGTCCGCTGTTGTTCTTTATTCACCTTTTGTGGGCGAGCAAAGTCATAGGGCAAAATAGGTTTTTCTTTTGTATTTGCTGCGGAGTCGGCTTCAGGAGCAGTTCCTTCAGACAAACTTCGTAATAACTCGTCTATTTCAGATTGACTTAATACCTCAGACATCTTGCACCTACCTTTATGCTAATTTTTGTGCATTTAGTGAATCGCAAATTGAAAATACACGTCTACAATCATATGACTGCCAAAGGCAGTTTGAAGTGCTTGAAGAATATTTTCACTCAAAGTCACACCGCCACCCTCTGCTTCCAGCTCTTCCGGCGTTGTTCTGCGTAAAATAGTATTTATTGTATCTATAACCACAGCTTCACGCGCCCTAATCTCTGCCGCAAAATCAATAGCTTCGTCTTCATCCAAATTATTTATGCCAAGCGATAAATCCCTTAACACAACAAAATGTCTGCTTCCATTTGCTCTTGGCAACAAATTTGTTGTAACATCTCGGCCAATATCAAGCGTAACGATGTCAAACGCTGTCAAAGGTGGGTCTGGCACAAAAGTCCCTACTCCCCCTACGTCATCGTCATCATTTCCTAAACTTGTTATTAAAAAAATGCTAACACCAACCAAAGCTACGATAATCAAGCCAAGCATAGCCATAATTATCATCATCATTCCTTTGTTATTGCCGCCTTTTGCTTCTTCTGCCAAAGCCAACACATCCTTTCATATCCCCGATTTGCTTGCAACTATTCTTCTTCAATCGGTAACACTTGCACTCGAGTTTCTTGTGTTATAAAAATTTCTACGCGCCTGTTTTGCTGACGACCTTCATCAGTTGTATTGTCACCAATTGGTTGAAATTCACCACGTCCCGTATGACTAATGTTTGTAGCCTCTATAACGCCCATGTCGAGCAAGTACAACATAACCGTAAGTGCACGTGCACTAGATAAATGCCAGTTGCTAGGGAATTGCGCCGTACTAATGGGTTGGTTGTCGGTATGACCTTCCACATCAACCCTTATATCATGTCCCATTTCACGCAATCCGCCAATAGCAGTACCAACCGCCGCAATAACGGGTAAAATATCAGGTCTTAATGTAGCACGACCGGAGTCAAAATACATATCACCCATAAACATTAAATGTATTTGTCCGTCAGTATATTCTATTTGAATTGCTCCATCAGCTATTGATGCCAACTCTTCCCCAAAATACGTCTGCAGCATTTCTGCTATCTGTGCCATATCGCTGTCGCCGTCATTGCCGCCCATATTTTGCGGTCTGTCAAAATTCTGCAATTCAAAGTGCGGTAAAATCGAAACACCATTGCCCATAAGGTCATTTATGCCTTGTGCGCCAAAGTCAAAAGGCGAAACAGTAGGATTAAACGCCGCAGCCATTACAAACTGCGACCAAAGGTCTTCATCCACTTCCGAAAGGGCGTAAAGCATAACGAAAAGGGCAAAAAGTACCGTAACAAGGTCAGTATAGGAAGCCATCCAGCTGGACTCGGCGTCTTTTGGCTTATCTTTCTTTTTTTTCGCCATATTACTCCGCACCTCCTCCGCCGCCTTCTTCAGAAGAAGGTGTACGTAATGACGGTGCTAAAAATGCTTTGAGTTTTTCTTCGATAATTCTTGGGTTTTCGCCGTTTTGTATTGACAGCATACCCTCTATTTGAACTTCCTTAAGAAGCATTTCGTCGTTGTTAAATATTGAAAGTTTTTTGGAAATGGGCATGGCTATGAAGTTTGCCAAAATAGCACCATAGAAGGTTGTTATCATCGCAAGAGCCATGTTTTGCGCCAAAAGCTCTATATCCGTAAGGTTACCCATCATAAGAACAAGTGCAACCATCGTGCCTATCATGCCCCAAGCAGGAGCAAGACCATTTAGCATATCCCAAACACTTCTAATGTCATTGTGCCGATTTTCCATATATACCATTTCTGTTTCTAATACAGAGCGCACAAGCTCTGGGTCTGCACCGTCAACAACAAGCATTATGCCCTTTTTCAAAAATGGGTCATCCATACTTTGAGCCGACTCTTCAAGAGCCAGTACACCTTCACGTCTTGCCAAATTTGACAAATGAACAATTTTATCAATAGTTCCTTGGTGGTCAAACTTTGGGGGCAAAAATACAAATTTTGCAGCTTTCATAGCACCTATAAACCTGCCAATAGGTTGTCCTATAAAAGTAGAAGCCATAGGTCCGCCAAAGCATATCATAACAGAGGGCAAGTCAGCAAAAGCACCAACTGCGCTAAAATCCCATTCACCATTTATTAAAATAGAAACTACAATGAACAATATACCAGATATTAAACCAATTAACGAACCAATATCCACTTTTGCTTCCCCCTTAATAATTGGTATTTATTTCTCTTTTGTATGCTTTGGTCGCCGCTACAATTTCTTCAACAGATTCTTTTACAATTAATTTGCGCCCTGTGGTCGTGGTAATTGTTGTGTCCGGGTTGGCTTCTACAAGCTCAATAAGTTCGCAATTTACTACTGCTTCTTTGTCATTTATTCTTGTAATTTTAATCATTTTAACACCTCTAAAATCCGCTTCGTAACATTCTAGCACATACTCACAAAAATGTCAAATTTTTTGTAAGGGTTTTGTAGGGGCGGCTACCAGCGCACTTTGTGCGCTGGTCCGCCCGTTACACCCTTGGATGACTAATGACAGTCATTTTTACGTTATTATCTACGTAAGTTCACAAGCTCTTGCAGCATCTCATCGGAAGTTGAGATTATACGGGAATTTGCTTGGAAACCTCTTTGGGTTGTTATCATTTCGGTAAATTCTGCGGCAAGGTCTACGTTTGACATCTCTAACGTGCCGCCTAACAGACTTGTGCCTGCACTGGCAACCGAAAGCCCAATGCCGTTAAATTGCCCACTGTTTGACGTTTGTGCAAACAAGTTGCCGCCCATTGCCGCAAGTCCTGCAGGGTTGTCAAAACGTGCAAGGGCAATTTGCCAAAGGTCAAATGTTTGACCGTTGGAGTACGTGCCTGTAATGATGCCGTCACCACCAACGGATATACCCTGCAAAGTACCAGCAGAAAGACCGTCCATATTGCGGGAAGTAACACCTGAAGCAGAGTCAAACTGGGTTAGTTGCCTAAAATCAATTCTAATAGCTCTGTCACCAGGTGCCATACCTGGGTGGTTTTGTCCAAGATATAGCCCCGGCGGCATACCTGATGCATCTAAATCTAAATAATAGACAAAGCCATTGAAATAAGGTGGTGTTGCGCCAGTTAGATTAGGATTTCCGAGGTTAGTAAATTCAAAAGTTGTCATAATAGACCAGCCTGGAGTTGAGCCGACTGTTCCACCCGTAATCGGAAATGACTCATTGTCGCTTGTGCGTGTCATGCTGTCTTGCATTTCAACAGTCCACACACCAGTAGCAGAATCAAGTACAAAACGAGCCTGTATGCGGTATTCCGTTCCAAGAGAGTCTTGGAAGTTAATAGTTGTCGGAATTGGGCGGGTTTCTGCATCTGCTGGGCGCAAATTGCCGCTAATGCGTGAATTACCTGTTGCCACAGGGGGAACCATTCGCATTTCTGGCGGAATATTTATGCCTTGAACTGTACCAGGCACTGGGCCAATAGGCTCAAGAGTTTCTTGGTTACGCTCTGGACCGCCGCCGCCCGGCAACCATGCCGCAGGCCATCCTTGCAGCATCATCCCATTAGCCATGTGGATGTTCCATTCCTCATCCCTCATAAAGTCGCCCGCACGGGTAAAGAACAAGCCGCTGACTTGGTCGCCCACCACGAAAAACCCTTCGTCTTCTATCATCAGATGAAGCGGGTCATCCGTACGCTGAGCCGCACCCGGGGTCATCATCCGCTGTATGCTTGATACATTAACGCCAAGACCAACCTGCATGGGGTTTGTACCACCACGCCCAGCGGCAGGATTTGGCGCAGATGCCCCTTGTATTGTCTGCGAAAAAGCCTCAGCAAAGTTCATACGGCTGGCCTTAAAGCCCGTCGTATTAACGTTTGCAATATTGTGTGCTATAACATCCATTCTGCTCTGGTGCGCACGCAAACCCGTAACACCAGAAAACATAGAACGCATCATAATAATATCCTCCTATTGTGTTGCTAACATTTGAGAATACATCGCCGCCACATTAGGCGTATACCCTTGTAGGGGCGAACCGAAGGGTGAGAGCTTCGACTCGAACCTTTGTTCGTCCGCCGATGCGGTCGTGAGCAACTTCTCAACATGCTCTCTATTCTTAATTTCGTTAAGTGATTTCATAAAGGCAAGCAATTTTTCATAAAACTGTGCCATTTCCTCTTGCGAGCCGTCTTCGGGCTTGTAATTAGCGATAAATTCGGCAATTCTTGCCTCGATTTCATCATCACACAACGCACCCATGCCACGCAACAGCCGCTCCTTATAAGCATCCACTGCCGCCCTTAACTTTTCAGCAAGCGTTGGTTCTTCACACTCTTTAAAGCCGCTGTCTGCCGCTTTGTAAATGTAAAGGCATTTTCCAAAAGGTTTTGTAGCTTGTTGCGGCGTGAAATAGTTTGTGTGGTTAGTTACCATTTAAAGCACCTCCATCGGTGCTGTGTGCTATTGTTTGAGACTTCGTCTGTCAGTCGGAAGTCCCTCGACTCTCTGCAAGCAGTCCAGTCTAAACTATCACAGCACCATCAATGTTAGTAAATACTTGGTCTTGTTGATTTAATGCCGTCACAACCACTTTGTTTGTAATGTTCACCACCAAAGCAAGATTGTCTATAAGCACCAATCCATCTCTAATTCCCTTGTTTTGGGCTTTTGCTACGCCATTTTCAAGCCGTTGCATTTGCTCGCCGCTTAATTGAATTTCACGTGTATTTAGCCGCATATTTGCGTGTTTGCTAAAATACAGTGGTTTTGCGGTCTGCGACATGCCTTCCATAACCTGTTGGAAGCTAGTGCCAGCGGCATTTTGCGGCATGGCTTGAGCCTGCGGCATTCCTTGTCCTTGCAAAGGAATTATTTTATTGTTAATTTGCATTTGCTTCACCTTCCCTAGTTACGCTCTGCCAGCCTTGAAAACGGAATGGTTTGTCTTTCTTCGCTGTTTTCGTTGTTTTGCACAATAACAGTAACAATACCATCATTAATACGCACGCTTACGATGCGGTGCGGTTCATTTTCAAACCTAAATACTTCTTGGCTTTCACGCATTGCAATGGCATCGGACAAAAACCTTATGTTATCAATAGCAAGCTCTCTTGCACCAATAACGATATAGGTGTTATCATTACGTGTTTCCACACCATCAATACGTGCCCTTGCAGTAAATACGTCATCGTAGTAATATCCTACAAATTGCCCAACAACAGACGTTGGCGCATTTGGTGAGTTAATAAACGTAGCATATGGAATGTTAATTGTTTCGCTGGTGTCTACCTTGTATAGCTCAACACGCACAGCACCGTTTTGGATAATAACATCCGTTACCCGCACACGGTCATCGTTATGCATAACAATTTCACCGCTATGACGCAAATTAAAGGCTTCGGTTAAGAAATTTATGTGGTCAATTCTACGCTCATTGTCACCAATTACAGCATAGGCGTGGTCACCACGAATAGTAATGCCTGTGATTGCGCCATTTTGACGTACACCATCTTCATCAAAAAAGCCCGCAGTACGCCCTAAAATCATGTTACCATTGCCAATAGCCACAACTTCGCCAACCTGCACACGCTCGTTGCCAATAGCAAGCGTTGGGAATCCTCCTGCAAAATCGACAAACTCAACTTTTCCTTCCACAAAACCTGTCGGATTACCTCTGCCGTCTGTGGTTATAGCTTGAACATGCCGCCCAACAAGAGCAAGACTTTGACCAATAATGCTTTCGCCCACAAGATGGTCTTGTATTGACTGTAACAACCTGAAAGTCATTCCAAAAGAATCGTCAGCAGTAACTTGAACATCACTTGCACGAAGCTGCACTGTCGGTCCTCCGTCCAAACGGTCAATGTTAAGCCACGGTTCGCCAGCAATAACTTGGACAGAATCCACTATGCCCGCAATTTCAACAAGAGCACCTGTAACAGGATTGCGTGAAAAGCCCATTACTGTTTGCCCAATCATGTTGAAGGCTTGGAAGCGACCAAATGTAGAATTTAAGTTTTGCATTTGCTCCAAAGAACTAAATTGTGCCATTTGCGCAATAAAGTCACGGTCATCCATTGGATTTAGCGGGTCTTGATGGCGCAACTGAGTCATAAGCAAATTTAAAAACGCATTTCTATCAAGGTCATTTCCTCTTGGAGCAGCCAAATGACGCTCTGGCGGGTCTGTGGTAAACGGCAATGCAAACCTTGGGTCGATATTTGACATCTCACATCTCTCCTTTCTTTAAATTTTGTAATCGACGATATTTTCTTCAAGTTGTTGCTCACTTTGTGACACTTCGACCTCTTCTTCCGCCATTGCCGCTGTCATTATGTCATTTATACGGTTGCTGGAAATTTGGGATGCATCATCACTTTCAAAGAAATGCGGATTATCACCCGACTGAACATTGACTTCAATGTCAGCAATATTAATGCCTGCTTGCTCCAAAGCATCACGCAAATCCATAAAGCCCGCCTCTATAAGCTCTTTAACGCGCTGGCTTTCTGCCACAAATTGGGCTGTAACAATGCCGTTTATGGTAGCAATACGCATGGATACGTCACCAAGATGTGCTGGTCGTAATTGAATACGAATTTCCGCAGACTGTTCGCTTGTTATAAGTTGAGCACCTTGCACAATTTGTCTTGCGATATTCTGTGGAGTTATAGCCGATTGTGTTGCATTAGTAGTTGCGGTGTTAGTTGCGGTTGTTTCTGTTAATTGAGGCACATCTGCCGCTATATTAGCGGCCGCTTGAGGGACGACTTCTGCTTGTATATTGCTTTGTGAAGTGGGCTGTAATGCTTCAGTCGTTTGCGGGGTTTCTGGAACAATATTATCTACCGCAACTTGTTGTGAAGCTATTTCTTGAACAGGCACTTCTATTTCCGCTTCTGCACCAACTTCTGACAAAACTTCCGTATTTTGAGTAATTTGCTCATCCACCGTATAGTTTGCCACAGTTTGCGTCATTTCTTGCACCAAAGGCAATGCTTCAGGATATGTTAGCAACTGTGCTTGATTATCAAGTCCTTTTGCCGCAAGTAACAAAGCAATACGATTTTCCGCCACAAGCAAATCCTCAGCAGGCATTTCTAGGTTTTCTAATATAACTTGTAAATCAACGAGAGATATGCCTAAAATCGCAGCAATTTCTGCCATCATTACATTTATTTCCTCATCAGCTAATACAACCTCTTCAATTACCTCTGCTACATCAACAACAGCCTCATTTTCAGCAATTTCTTGCACGGGTGAAGTTTCAACAGAAGCAACATTTTCAGAAACATTGACATTTTCAGTCTCACTTCTTTGACGGTTGTCACTTCTTGTGCCATTGGTATTTTCGGCACGGTTAGTGCGGTTTTGAGGGTTATTGTTAGCACTGTCGTTTCGCTCATTTTGAGAAACATTGCTCATTAGGTTTTCAAAACCTTGACCGCTCTCTTGCTGTGTGCGATTGTTGCGAGCCGCATTTTGCGTTACTGCATTATTAGCTTGCACCAAATTTATCATCTTTTCACCTCCTTTCATTTTGTCCGTCATCACGGACTTGACCCGCAATCCCCTTGTTGGGCGTGTTGATTAATGTAAAAATTCTCGCTCGAATTTTATGAATTTTCAACACACCCTTGTTTTAAACGAGATTGCGTATCAAAACCACAATTACGGCTCTAAATGCCGCAAAACCAAAGCCGCAGTGTCGGGGCTTAAAGCATTAATAATAGGAGTAACATTCGACGGAGTCATGTCGCTTAAAGCATCAATTATAAGACGCATATCCGTTAAAACCATATCTTCAATGGCTCTTGCCGCCGATTGGGCGGAAATTCCCGACCAAACTGCAATAAAATGCGCTCTGCGCTCGTCTTGATTCCGTACTGCTAATTGCTCTCTATAAATTTGTTCGGCAAGCTCGGGATGCATCTCCTCAAACCACCGCATAAAAGCACCTTCGCTATTATTTACCACATCACGGTTAAAAGCCTCTTGCATTGCTAAAAAATCACTATATTGCTCTGCCAGCTCGTATAAAATTTCTAGCTCTACATCAACAATAAGTAAAATTTCTTGTAAGAATTCCAATTCTTCTTCAAGAGGTGCAATCGCCGCATTCGCAATGTCTAGTTGGCTTTGCAGCGAAACAACCTGTGCTTGAAGCTCTGTTTCACGCAAAACCCAAATTTGTTCTGGTGCGAGGTCAGCATAAGGGTCATCCGGAATAAGATTCCCCACAAAAGGAACTGCCCGCAAAAATGGAAAAGTAATATTATCTCGTATTCCAAATACATTAAAAACCGAAAGCAACACAAACCCCGCCACTAAAGCAATGATTGTTATTATAACAATTAAGCCAACCTTGCTTTTTTTGCCGCTTGCAGCTGCTTGGTCTTTTGCTGCGGCTTGTGCCATTTTTTTATCCGGCGTTTTAACATTCGACATTTTTCCACCTCTATTTCGTAGCGGTTTTATAACTTACAATTTCATCTATAACTTTTTGTTCAGACTGTTTTTCTTCCGCTAGATGTTCTTCATATGCATTTTCTTTAAGTGTGTCCATAGTTTTGCGCTCTCGCATAGCTTCCACCAGCTCCAAGCGTTTTACTTCCACAAACTCCTCTGCCTTGATAATCACTAATTTTTGCTGTTTTATCAAAACTTTAAGGCGGTCAATATAAATATTGTGTTGCTGTAAATCATCAGGCTTAACGCCTGTTGCCAAGCTATCTCTAAACGATTGTATGCATAACGACTTGGTGTCTTGCAGTGTTGCAAGCCTTGCCTTTTCGGCCTCTAAAGCCATCATAGCTTTACCAAATTCATTTTTCTTTAAATCCTCCATTTTTTCTTTGATGTTTAAAATAGAGGACAATTTAAAGCTAAATTTCGCCATGGATTATTTCTCCCATAATTCTTACAGCGTCTTCCAATTCAAATTTTGCGTGGGCATCCTGCTGTAAAAAGCCTACCACATCACGGTGTTTGGCTATTGCGTCATCTATATCAGGATTACTGCCTGCCGCATAAGCACCTATATTTATTAAATCCTCAGCATCAGCGTAAACCGCCATTGATTTCTTAACTTCATTTGAAAGTGCTTTGTGTTCTGGTGAAACAATATCGCTCATAACACGGCTTACACTTGACAAAACATCTATCGGCGGATAATGGTTGCGGTTGGCTATTTTTCGGGACAGTACAATATGCCCATCAAGAATACCTCTTGCTGTATCTGTAACCGGCTCTGTAAGGTCATCGCCATCTACCAAAACCGTGTACAATGCGGTGATAGAGCCTTTTTCAGAATTGCCAGCCCTTTCCAAAAGTTTTGGCATAGAAGCAAAAACTGATGGTGTGTAGCCTCTTGTAACAGGCGGTTCGCCCGCCGCAAGCCCAATTTCACGCTGTGCCATTGCAAATCTTGTAAGCGAGTCCATTAAAAGCATTACATCTTTGCCTTGCTCTCTAAAATACTCCGCAATGGCTGTTGCAACCTCTGCTGCTTTTAGTCTTACCAAGGCAGGCATATCTGATGTAGCAACCACCACAACGCTCCGTGCCAAACCTTCTTCACCAAGGTCTTTTTCAATAAATTCCCGCACCTCACGGCCACGCTCACCAACCAAGGCAATAACGCTGATGTCTGCTTGTGTGTTACGGGCTATCATACCCATCAGCGTGGATTTTCCTACACCAGAACCAGCAAAAATCCCAACACGTTGACCACGACCTATTGTCAAAAGACCGTCAATGCATTTTACGCCAACACTCATGGTTTTTTCTATTCGGTTTCGCATCATCGGGCTTGGCGGAGTGTTAGTTATCGCAAAATCTTTGCCCTCAACAGGCGGTTTGCCGTCAAGGGGTTGTCCAAGCCCATCAAGTACCCTTCCAAGCATGTCATCAGACACTTTTAACGAAAGCGGCTTGCCAACGGCTTCTACAATGCTGCCAGGACCAATGCCTGCAATATTGCCAAGGGGCATGAGGAGAACATTGTTTCCTTTAAATCCCACCACTTCCGTAATAACAGGGGCGGAATATTTATTAGAACGTATAATGCAAGTAGAGCCAATATTAACCTCAGGACCAACGGATTCGATAGTCAAGCCGACCACTTGTGCCACCCGCCCCAAACGCTTTACATAAGTTTTTTTCAAGGCGGTTTCATATTTGTTTAAATTAATATCAAACACCCCGCCACCTCATTTACAATAATTGCGCTATATCTTGTTTAATTTCATCCAACTGCATTGTAAGCGACGAATCCACCACACCAAAAGGTGTTTCTATTAAACAGTCTGCCGCATTAAGCGAGTGGTCTTTAACAATTTCTAAATGCGCGCCGCCTTCAACAAACTCTAATATGCTGTCTTTGTTGGCATACACAAAGTCAAAATCATCTTTGGACACTCTCAAAGTAACTTCACCAGTATAGCTCGCTTCTGCAAAACCCTGTTTTATCAATGCTAAAATAACACTTGGGTTTGTTCGTAAATTTGTTGCCGCAATTTTATCAATAATTTGTATCACAATTTGCATCATTTGCGGCTCAAGGCTTGCTATGGTGTCAAGGCGCTCTTGCTCGGTTTGTGCTTTCAGCTCTTTGGCATTTTTAATGATGCCCTGTGCTGTCTTGTTGCCTTCTTCATATCCATTGTCATAGCCTACGTTATATCCCTCTTTTTCGGCATTCATAATTATGTTATTACGTTCTTGCTCTGTATCCTTGCGAGCTTTTTCGAGTATTTTTTCAGATTCAGCCTTTGCCATTTCTAAAATATTATCAGCTTGCTTTGTTGCATTTTCCATAATACTTTTGGCATTTTGGCGGATATTCTCTGCCTTTTTTTCTTCGTCGTCCCCTTGGTTGTGTTCATAATCGGAGGGATTATTCTGATATTCGGTTTGAGCACCATCAATCTCTATTACATTCTCAATAATAGCGATGTTTTGGGCATCCAAAGTAACATTATAGTTTTTTATAACACGTTTAGACAACCATATCATCCCCTCCGCCGCGCGACACGATTAATTCGCCTGTGTCTTGCAGCCTACGGATTATACTAACGATTTTTTGCTGTGCTTCTTCAACATCACTGCGGCGAAGCGGACCCATGAAGTCCATTTCTTCTTGTATCATAGACACCAAACGTTTAGACATATTAGCATAAATAACTTGACGAACCTCTTCGGTTGTACCTTTTAGGGCGATTGCCAAATCTCTGTTGTCTATGCCTTCACGCAAGAAACGCTGAATACTTCGTCCGTCCATATTGAGGATGTCCTCGAAAATGAACATTTTTTTACGGATTTCTTCTGAAAGTTCGGCGTCTTCACTTTCAAGAATTTCCAAAATATTCTTTTCTGTAGTGCGGTCTACGCTGTTAAGAATTTCTACAACGCTGTCTACGCCGCCAACAACGGTATATTCTTCCATCATCATGCTGGATAATTTTTTCTCCAAGGCTTTTTCCACCTCTTTGATAATATCGGGGCTTGTTCTGTCCATTATTGCAATTCTTTTTGCTACTTCTGCCTGTTTTTCGGGCGACAGCTCTACCAAAATTTGGCTTGCTTGCTGCGGGCGAAGATACGACAGTATGAGGGCGATTGCCTGCGGGTGTTCGCCTTGTATAAAGTTGAGAATCTGACTTGGGTCAGCCTTTTTAACAAAGTCAAAGGGACGGGCACGAAGCGTAACAGTAAGTTTGGAAATAATTTCCAAGGCTTTGTTTTCGCCAAGGGCTTTTTCCAAAATTTCGCGCGCATGTCCAATGCCGCCTTCCGTAATGTATTGCTGTGCAATACAAATTTGATAAAACTCGCTTAAAACAGCCTCTCGGACATCAGGCATAATAAGGTTAGTATTTGCAATTTCTAATGTTAGTGTTTCAATTTCTTCCTCTTTTAGATGCTTAAAAACTTGGGCTGCTTTTTCAGGCCCCAATGCTATAAGCAAAATCGCTGCTTTTTCTTTGCCTTTCATGTCAGAAATATCTACAGATTTTGGCGACCCTGCCGCAGATGCTTGAGGCGACATGGTTTCATCCATTTCTAGTACATTAGACATCAAATACACCACCTAATAATTATTGCCTATCCCAAACTTGCAATTTACTCCCAATCTTCGTTAATCCAGTTGCGTAACAACTGTGCAACAGACTCTGGCTTTTCTGTTGCAAATTTATCAATTTGCGACTTAACGGCAGAATCTTGCTCGTGCCTAATTTGTGCAAGGCGTTCTGTTTCTGTCATTTCTGCCTCCATAGCATCTTCTAGTTGACTAGAAACAAGCAAATCTTCCACAGAAAGTTCTGGCTCTATATCATCAATGGTTTGCGGCTGTGCACGGCGTATCAAGCCAAAGGTGAGCAACGCAATAAATATTACGGTCAATGCTAAAAGTATAATTTGCGTAAGCGGCAACGGTGCAGTTGGCGCAAAATCAATAAAGTGGTTCATTTCGTACATCATAAACGAAATATTTTCGGCGGGTATACCTGTTGCAGTTGCCGCCATTGCAATATAGTCTGTAAAATCGCCTTCAATGCGTACATTTGCACTATTTTCGTATTGGAATACAGCCCAATCAGATTCGCTGTCATCTATAACTTCTCTCAAGACCAAATCAGCCCGGTCAAAAATCCTGTCGTTGATTGCCATAATGGAAATGCCGGAATCTTCCGCAACAATAGAGCCTGCGGGGGTTGTGCTGTGTTCTATATATCTATTGTGCAAATGCTGGCGGAAGCCTTGGTCGTCAAAAAGAACCGTTACAACTTCATCCAAGCCTTCCCCTAAAAGCGGCGCACTACCGGGAAACCCTTGTGTGATAACCCCAGGTTCTAATGCAAAGCCCTCACCAGAAGAAACAGCTACTATGGTGTGATGGCTTTCACTATCTATGAGTCCGCCTTGACCGCCGCCTTCATATGGGTTTGAGTACCTTATAGCTTCATTAATTCTCTCTGAAATGTCAACAGCAACATGCGCAGAAACTCTCAAATCGTCTATCATTGGGAAAATATTGCGCACATTTCTTTCGAGTTGCATACGCTCGGCAGCAACTATCGCCGCAAGAACAGGCGCACCGCCGCTGCCAACTACCATTTCGCCGCCATCAAAAAGGAGATTGAAGTCAGTATCAGTAACTGTAATATTATCAAGAGTAAGACCTTGAACGGAGCGCATTACATGAAGAGCAACAGCACGACCATCCTCGGGAGTGAGACGACCTGCACCCCCTATAATAACGCTTGCCGAAGAAGGGGAAAGCGAACGAATAAGCACGGGGGTATTTGGAACAACAAGGGTTACAGTTGCTGAATTTATTATTCCAGTACCAATAAGTGCTCTTTCTATTGATGTTTCTGTTGCTTGAACAATCATATGGTGCTGCATGGTGTTGGTTATACCCATGCCTGCCATATCAAAAACTTCTCTCCAATCAATTCCAGGGTCAGAAAGAGCAGGCGAACGCTGTGCCGTCAATCTAGCACGTGCAAAATCAGCCTGCGGAACAGATACTTGAAGGGTCGCTTGGTCAAATTGGCTACGTATGCCCTCGTCTGCCAGCACTTCTTGCACGGCGGCGGCGGCGGCGGCATCCCCAACATCAAAAGCAGGTGTCCACACAGTGCGTAATGTGAACACCAAAGTCAGTACCAAAGCAAGCAAAACGGTGGCAGCTATTGCTGTCACTTTTATTTTTTGGCTTTTTGTCAAGCCTTTCCATTTTTCCAAAACTGCATTATACCAGCCTTGCAGCTTCTCTCGCAATTTATCCACCTCTCGTTTCGATAGGTTTTTTCAGCATTTGTGAAACATTGCTGTGTCGTGTCTTATACTAATCCCATTTAAAATCGCAGACTGCTCTCCATGTATTAAATTGGAATAGTATTACGATGTTCAAAATTAGATTTGCATACGCATTATTTCACGATAGGCTTCAATTATACGACTGGTAACTTGTGTTGCAAAATTTATGGATGTGTACGCCATTTCTTGCGCTATAATGACACTGAGCATGTCATCGTGGTTGCCAAGAGCAAATTCAACTGCAAGACGCTCTGCGTTTGCCTCTGCCCGCCCAGCAGCCCCTACCATATCCATATAGGCACCTAAAATGCTTTCAAATGCAAGCCTGTCGTCTGACGGTTGGTTCACTCTATTGGGCGAACCGGCTTGCTGTATGTTTTGCAATCTTTCAATGCCTTGCATATTCGCCATTATAGGCTGTATAGCTTGAAAATTCATATGTTTAGCCTCCAAATTTTTAGGCGATATTACCTAGTAGAAATATCAAGAGTTCTTTGCATCATTGCCTGCGTTACACTCATTGCGGTAATATTGGCTTCATAAGAACGGCTGGCAGAAATCATATTGGTCATTTCTGCAATAACATTTACATTAGGACGTTGTACATACCCTTGCGCATTAGCGTCAGGATGTGTTGGGTCATAAACAAGAGGCCCTGGGGTGTCGTCAATCATAATGCTGTGTACCCTAACACCTCCGCCGCCATTGCCTTGACGAATAGAGCGTAATAAAACATCAGTAAAGCTACCGCCCCCTGATGCATTTCTTTCCATAAAAATAGCCGCTCTGCGCTGATACGGTCCGCCTTCCGGCGTTCTTGTTGTGTCCACATTTGCAAGGTTTTGTGCGTGTAAGTCCATGCGCACACGTTGGGCTGCAAGCCCCGACGCACTAATATTTAAGGTGCCAAAAAAGCTCATATTCAAATTCAACCCTTTCAAAATAGGTTATTATCTCATATTTATAACAGTTTGCAAAATACGCTGATGGTTCATAATAGAGCCGCTCATCACATTATAACGCATTTGTGTTTGATAAAGCTGTGCCATCTCAAATTCTATATCTACATTATTTTCGTCCAAACGATGCATAAGGTGACTGTACTCAACAGAAGTGCGGGCTCTCACATTGGAAAGGTCAAGCCGACCTGTATTTCTAAAATTATTTACTGCCCGTTGCAGTTGGTCTTCAAATTGCACATTGCTACGATTAAAACCAGGAGTGTCTACATTTGCAATATTGTTATTGAGAGCACCAAGGCGTACCATTGTACCCTGCATAGCAGTACCCAAAATATTTGTGAAATTAAACATATTTTCGACACGCATACCTTCATCTCCTGCATTTGTCTATATTTTGTCATAATTCGCCAATAGCATGAACTATACTATTATAAATGCTTTTTCTTTAATTGTAAAGGTCTAATTTAAAAAGTTTCTAAAAATTAACCTAATTCATTATTTATCTCCTTGCATAATTAAGCGAAATTGCAAGTGTTGCGGCATCTTGCAAGTCGCCAATATCACTTCTGTAATACATACCCATAAAATCTATTTCATTAATAGTTTTATATGCTAATTCGCGGGCTTCTTCGAGATTGTCACCAGAAGCCACGACGTTTAAAACCCGTCCGCCATTTGTTCGTAACTGATTCTTTTCTTTTTTTGTACCAGCATGAAAAACTTTTACATCACGACCAAAATTGCGCAACCCAAAAATTTCTAATCCTGTTTTAAATTCGTTGGGATAGCCACGGGAAGCCGCCACTACACAACACACAGCATTATTTTTCCATCTTATCTTTAAATTATCCAAATTTTTGTTCATGCAGGCTTCTATTGCTTCTAGCAAATCAGTATCCAAACGAAGCGCGAGAGCTTGGGTTTCTGGGTCGCCTGGGCGGCAATTATACTCTATTACCTTTGCGCCGCCTGCCGTCAGCATAAGCCCGACAAAAAGCACTCCAACAAAGTTTATTCCCTCTTTTTTAAAGCCTTCCATGGTGGGTAAAAATATTTTTTTCATACATTCATCTGCAATTTCATCAGTGTAAGCTGGGTTTGGTGAGATAACCCCCATCCCGCCTGTGTTTGGACCATAGTCACGGTCATACGCCGCTTTGTGGTCTTTTGCACTGGTCATCGGAATAATATTTTCACCGTCGCACAATGCTAAAATAGAGCATTCCACGCCATGCATATACTCCTCAATAACCACATTAGCACCAGATGCGCCAAATTTTCTTTTGTTAAACATATTATCAAGGGCAATTTCCGCCGACTCTATGCCGGGGCAGATAATAACGCCTTTGCCCGCCGCAAGCCCGTCCGCCTTAATAACAAGCGGAAACTTGGCAGTGGAAATATATACCATTGCCGCTTCATAACTAGAAAAATTCTCATGTCCAGCTGTCGGTATGCCGTATTTACGCATAAAATCTTTGGCAAAAACCTTGCTACCCTCAATTTTTGCAGCTTCTTTGTTTGGTCCAAAAATTTTTAAACCAGCCGTTTCAAAGGCATCCACAATGCCTGCCACAAGCGGCGTATCCATTGGACAAATTGTAAGGTCAATACCAACATTTTTAACAAAAGCAATTAGTTCTTCAAAATTCATTGAGTCTATTGGTACGTTTTGCGCCACTTCCTCTGTGCCGCCATTGCCAGGGGCGCAATAAACACGAGACACCCGAGAGCTTTTGGTCAAAGCCCAGCAAATAGCGTGTTCTCTAGCTCCGCCGCCTACAACCAAAATTTTCATCAACCAATCTCCCCTTTTGCTAACATTTCGATTGCCTTTGGCAATATTTGCCATTCAGCCTCTTCCATAACGCGCTTTTGTAAAGTTTCGGGCGTATCATTTTCAAGCACTTCAACTTCCTTTTGCAAAATAATGCCGCCCGTGTCAATGCCGCCGTCAATATAGTGTACAGTTGCCCCTGTAATTTTTTCACCAGCAGCCAGCACCGCTTCATGTGGCACAAGCCCGTAAAATCCTTTGCCCCCGTGCTTTGGTAATAATGACGGATGAACATTAATAATAGGCTTGTTCCAAGCGTCAACAAACTGCGGTGAAAGCACCATCATGCAACCCGCAAAAACAACCAAATCGATATTTTTTTCATTCAATGCTTGTAGTAAGGCTGCCTCTCTGACATCATTGCTCTCAAAGTCCTTTTTGGCAAACACATCGGTGTCAATACCATTTTCTAAAGCGCGTGTCAATGCATATGCTTTGGCATTAGTGCTTATAACAAGCGCAATTTGAGCACTTTTTATCTTTCCGTATTTTATTGCATCAATAATGGCTTGCAAATTTGTGCCGCCGCCCGACACCAAGACGGCAACCTTATACATAGATTAGCCCACCATCAGCATTTTCTACAACATCCCCAATAATATAAGGGGTTTCGCCAAGAACCTTAAGACGTGCAACGGCTTCATCTGCATCCTTTTGCGCAACGCAAAAAGTCATGCCAATGCCCATGTTGAATATATTGTGCATTTCGTGGTTTTCAATGCGCCCTTCACGCTCTAAATAACCAAAAACAGGATGGACATCCCAACTGCCCAATTTTACACGGGCTTGCAAACCATTTTTCAACATACGAGGCACATTCTCTAAAAACCCACCGCCCGTTATGTTAGAAATGCCCTTAACATCAATACTTTCCATTAATCCCTGCACAGTTTTTGCGTACATTTTTGTCGGAACAAGAAGTTCCTCGCCCAAGGTCTTTCCAAACTCTGCAATATATCTGCCAACATTTTCCTCGTTGGGGCGCACAATTTTACGCACAAGCGAATATCCGTTGGAGTGCAACCCGCTTGAAGCAATGCCAATTAAAATATCGCCAGCAGCAGTTTTTGCGCCGTCAATAATATTTTTTCTGTCAATAATACCAACAGCCATGCCTGCAAGGTCGTATTCATCATCTGGCATCATTTCGGGATGTTCTGCAGTTTCTCCTCCAACAAGAGCACAGCCCGCCTGCCTACATCCTTCAGCAATTCCTGACACAATTTGCTCAATTTTTTTAGGGAACACCTTGCCCGTAGCAATATAATCCAAAAAAAACAGCGGCTTTGCGCCATTGCAAATAATATCATTAACAGAATATGCCACCAAATCTATACCAACAGTATCATGTTTATCCATAACAAAAGCAATTTTTAGCTTTGTCCCAACCCCATCAGTGCCGCTTACAAGCACTGGTTCTTCCATATCTTTAAAAGCCGAAAGGGAAAAAAGCCCCGCAAAACCGCCAAGACCCGACAACACCCCCGGGATTTTGGTCGAAGAAACATGCTCTTTTATCAATTCTACCGCTTCATAGCCAGCGTGTACATCCACACCCGATTGCTTATAATTATCCACGTAAAAACCTCCAATTTTGCCAAATGTAACAATGTTTGTGCGTACACATACGGAAACATTTTACCAGCTTCTTACACAAATGTCAACACTTTATTAAAATTGAGTTTCTTTTCTTTATCTGCGGTATTCCATGGGGTTCATACCTTCACGGCGTTTAAAAACAGAGCGAAACACCCTAGCATCAAAAAAGCCCACCTTTGCGCCAACTTCCTCTTCTGTCAGCTCACTATCATCACTGCTCAAAATCTCCTTCGCTTTATTAATGCGGGTAGCCATCAAATATTCACGAAAAGACATTCCGCTGCGCTGTGCAAAAACTTTTCCCAAAAACTCCGCTGTTGTGCCGTATTGGGATGCCAGTATATCAAGGCTTATATCTTCAAAGAAATACTCGTCCACATGGCTTCTCGCAAGCATAACCATGCGCTTTGAATTTTCTGCCGTTTGAGCATTAACAAAGCCGCAAAAGGCTTGTAATGCCGTTTCCATAAGGCTTTGAGCATCACTAATTGTCTTAATCCCCAAAATATCACCGAAGTTAAAAAATTCTCTGAGACGACCTTCAGCTTCCATTCCTATTTCTGAGGCATAGCGGCTTATACTTATCACAATATTCATCATTATTCGCGGAAGCAGCATTGGCGGCAAATCTCCCGCCGTTTTTAAGTCTCCTAAAATCTCCCCCAATAGCTTAATTGCATAGTCATATTCCCCCGTAACGGCGGTATAGACAAGGTTTTCCTCTTTGCGTTTAGGGTATCTATATGTTATGTGGTTTTTTGGCTCTACAAAGTCTATGGGTATTATGCTGTTGTATCCCATTAAATATCGGTATCTTAACGCCGCCTCTGCTTGACGGGAAGAAAAACGCAAGCTGGTTAGCTCTTTATAAATGCGCCCCAAGCCAATGGTGGTTTCTAGCCCGCAGCGTTTGTGCAAAAAATCTTTGAGACTTGATAAATATTCTAAAAGCTCATTTTGATTTTCAATACCGTAAATAAGGCATTTTATTGAGTTAAAGCTATCTATAAAGGCGTAGCCTGTCTTATCTTCCCCTAAAAACTGTTGGGTATGCCAAAAAATGCGGTATATCATCAGGTGCTTGCTCCGCTCGTCAAGCCCCTGCATAACAGTTTTAAAATGGTCTATGCGCAGCGACAAAGCTGCATAGGGGGGCTGCAAGTTCAAATCAAAATACTGCATAGACGATGCAATTTCATCATCATCTTGCACCACACCCGTAAGCAGATTGTGCAAAAATCTGCTGCGGAATAACTCTCTGTCGCGGGCATATTCAGCAAGAATTTGAGCATCTTCCTCTTTTTGCCTTGCTTCGTCCTCAATTACAGAAACAATATGCCCCATAGCCAACTTAAATTCTGCCCCTTTTATGGGCTTATACATGAAATCTATCGCGCCGTAATCCATGGAAGCCCTCAAATAATCATGGTCGTCATAAGTGCCTACCATCAAAATTTTAACACCGGCATAACGCCCTGCGGCTTCGGAAATTGTACGCAATGTGCCAAGTCCAAAAAAGCGTATATCCATAACAATGACTTCTGGTTTGTTTTTTTCTATCAGTCCCCAAAACTTGTCCAAAGACGCTTCGTGTAATGCAGCAACAATTTTTACAGTACGGTCAAAGTCGGCTTTTAAATGCGCCCGCAAAACATTAGCCACCTCAGGGCTATAATCCGCTATCAAAACTTTAACCATAAAATCACCTCAAAAGTTTTCTAAAAAACGCTTGCATATATGCATAAATATGTGATATAATCTAATAAAGGGGCAACCGCAAAGCGGTTGGCGTTGGTGAAACGGTGAAACAAATAACCGCTACTTTGACCGGAGGCGGTTATTTCCTTTTAACGGGAAATATGTCTACAAAATATGTAATCAGCTTTACAAATGCTTTTAAAGCTGCATAAATTTCGTATGTCGACCTTGCAGTTTCGCTTTGCGAAACCAACCCAAGAGGGTCGCTGGCGAAGCCAGTGCTGGGCATCACCCCCTTTCGGGAGATATTCACCAACCGCCTTGCTTATTGACTGCCCGATGTGATTGTATCACATCTTTTTTTATTTTGCAACAAATAATTCTGCTTTGACAGCCCAGTAATAAGGTGATATAATCGAATTGAAAGGCGGGATAAGATGAGCATAATTGTACAAAAATACGGCGGCAGCTCTGTTGCTACAATAGAACGAATGGAAAATGTCGCACGCCGCATAATATCCGCAAAGGAAGCAGGGCATAAAGTTGTGGTTGTGCTTTCTGCCAGAGGAGATACCACCGACGACCTTTTGAAGTTGGCAAACGAAGCCAACCCAAACGGCAGCAATCGTGAACGGGATATGCTTCTTTCTGTTGGCGAGCAAATTTCTGTGGCTATGATGGCTATGATTTTACAGCGCATGGGGCATGGTGCAAAGTCGCTTACCGCACGGCAGGCAGGTATAATGTCTACATCCGAATATTCAAATGCACGTATCACTAATATAGACACTCCTAGAATTATTATGGAATTGGATGCTGGCAATATCGTGCTTATTGCTGGTTTTCAAGGCGAAACTGCACATGGTGATGTTGCCACCCTTGGGCGAGGTGCCTCCGACACAACAGCAGTTGCCCTTGCGGCAGTGTTAAATGCCAAAAGATGTGAAATTTACACTGACGTTGAAGGGGTATATTCCGCCGACCCCCGCATTGTGCCAAATGCGTTAAAATTGCCCGAAATAAGTTATTTTGAGATGTTAGAAATGGCAGCGTCGGGTGCAAAGGTTTTGGCAAGCCGTTCTGTAGGTTTGGCAAGAAAGTATGGTGTTCAAATTGTTGTGCTGTCCAGCATGGCAGAAGCTGAGGGTACCGTTATAAAGGAGGAAGCAAAAGTGGAGGGAATTTTTGTAAGCGGCGTTGTGTCTAATAAAAATATTGCACGTTTTAGCCTTTCGGGTGTTAAGGATGCCCCTGGTGTATGGTTTAAAATGTTTTCTGTAATGAACAAAAAAGATATTGCTATTGACTTTGTGTATCAGCGCAAGCTGGCAGACGGCACAAAAGACATCTCCTTTACAGTAGAAACGGAGCGTCTGCAAGACACAAAAAGCGTGCTGGAAGAAAATGTCCATGTGCTTAACTTTTTAGGCTATAAAGTGAATGAAAATGTGGCGAAGCTGTCGGTTGTTTCCAGCGGGATGGCAACAAACCCCGGTATTCCTGCCATGATGTGTGAAGCTCTTTTTGATGCAGGCATTAATATAGACAGCCTTTCAACATCAGAAACCAGAATCAGCGCAATTATAGATAAAAAAGACATCGACAAAGGTACACAAGTCGTCCACGACAAGTTTTTTGGGGTGATGCCATGATTTTTACCGCAAGCACAACCGAAATTTTACAAATTGCAAATGGCAACTACGCCGACCCTCACCGCATTTTGGGGATGCATGTTGTAGGCGGCAATGTTTTTGTGCGTGCCTTTGTACCAAATGCCGAAAACATCACGGTTATAGACCCATCAACCAACGATAGCTGGACATTAAAACGCATCCACAATTGCGGCTTTTTTGAAGGGCAAATTTTGGGGCGTAATAAATGGTTTTTGTACCAACTCATCATTGGCTACGGCAATGGCAATGTTCAGCAAACCCACGACCCATACAGCTTTGACCCTGTTTTAACTCAATATGACATGCATCTTTTTGCAAATGGCACACATTACAAAATAGCAGACAAGCTGGGCGCAAACTTCATAGCCATAAATGGTGTGCAAGGCGTTAATTTTGCAGTTTGGGCACCAAATGCCTCTCGGGTTAGTGTTATTGGTTCTTTTAACAATTACGACGGCCGCAGGCATCCAATGCGCCTGCGCCAACAAGGCGGTATTTGGGAGCTATTCATCCCAAACATTGCCCAATACGACGCATATAAATTTGAAATTAAAACCCAAAGCGGCGAAATTTTGCAAAAATCCGACCCTTTTGCGAAATTCAACCAACTGCGCCCATCCACAAATTCTCTTGTTTACAATATTGACGGCTTTGAATGGGACGACAATAGCCATCGCAAGAGCAAGCATTACTCACCCGCAAACGCACCAATAAACATTTATGAAGTCAATCTAGGCTCATGGAAAAAACCCGAGGGCGGCGGTAAAGATGATTTTCTCACTTATAAAGAGCTTGCCCACCAGCTTGTAGAATATGTGCTAAAAATGGGATACACACACATAGAGCTAATGCCCATAACCGAATACCCCTACGACCCAAGCTGGGGCTACCAAGTAACGGGATACTACGCCCCAACAAGCCGCTTTGGTAATCCTAATGAATTTAAATATTTTGTCAACCACTGCCACAAAAATAACATTGGTGTAATACTAGACTGGGTTCCCGCCCATTTCCCAAAAGATGCCCATGGTCTTGCTCGTTTTGACGGCACCGCCCTTTTTGAACACGCCGACCCCCGCCAAAGCGAACATCCCGACTGGGGAACTCTCATCTTCAATTACGGACGAAAAGAAGTGTCGAATTTCCTAATAGCAAATGCCTTATTTTGGCTGGAAGAATACCGTATTGACGGGCTTCGTGTGGATGCAGTGGCTTCCATGCTCTATTTAAATTACTCCAAAGAAGACGGTGATAACTGGATTGCCAATGAATACGGCGGTAACGTAAATCTCGACGCTTTGGAATTTATTAAACATCTAAACTCCATAATAGCCGAAAAACACCCGCATGTCCTAATGATTGCAGAAGAATCCACCACCTTCCCAAATGTTACAAAGCCCGTTGCA
>Ga0123352_10001344_pt1 | contig 32393 bp, 28 predicted proteins | sample TergutLab28metaG_FD_89700 | JGI IMG/M metagenome (GOLD analysis project Ga0123352, IMG submission 89700) | Labiotermes labralis P1 segment gut microbial communities from Petit-Saut dam, French Guiana - Lab288 P1 | ecosystem: Host-associated > Arthropoda: Insects > Digestive system > Gut ...
GAACAGGTAGAACCCGGGAGCCTCCCATGGTCGCAGAGCCGGTGCACCACCACCCACTGCTCGACTGCGCCGAGAAGCTGGAAGCCGAGCTGGCTGCTGTCGCCGACGTGCCCGCGGTCTACCTCCCCGCCGTCGAGAAGGCCGTGGCTCTGCGTGCGTTCGCGCGGGTCGAAGCGGAGCTGACCGAGGCCCGGCTCCGGATCCTCGCCGCTGCCGGTGATCTCGCCGAGGCCTCGGCCTGTCGTGATGCCGGGATCTGGTTGGCCAATGAGACCCGCACGACCCGACCGGCTGGGCGGCGCGACCTGGAGCTCGCCAACGCGATCGACTCCAAGTACCTCAAGGTCGCTGGTGGGATGCGGGCCGGTGCCGTGAACGTGGACCAGGCGCGGGTCATCGTGGCCGCGTTGGACGCGCTCCCTGCCGACCTCGACACCCAGGTGTTGGCCCGTGCCGAAGCGGAACTCGTTGCGCTTGCGGGTCAGTTCGACCCGACCGAGCTGCGCCGGATCGGGCGCAAGATCCTCGAAGTCGTCGCCCCCGAGGTCGCCGAGGACGAAGAAGCCAAAGCACTCGAACGGGAAGAACAGCGGGCCCGGGAGACGTGCTCGTTCCGGTTCAAGCCACAGGGCGATGGCACCACCCGGATCGCCGGGCTGATCCCCGACGCTGAGGCGAACCGGCTCGAGACCTATCTCAACGCCTACACCTCACCCCGCGTCGCGACTGGTCCTGTGACACCGCGGCACCGGCTGCTCGGCCAGGCGTTCTGTGCCCTCCTGGAACACCTCGACCCCAAGAAACTGCCCGACCACGGCGGGGACGCCACCACCGTGATCGTGACCATCGACCACACCCAGCTCCTGTCCACCCTCGGTGCCGCCGACCTCCTCGGCGGCCTCGACGGGAGCCGCATCTCCGCCACCGAAGCCCGACGCCTGGCCTGCACCGCCCACATCCTCCCCGCCGTCCTGGGCGGCAAAGGCGAAGTGCTCGACCTGGGCCGGGCTCGGCGACTGTTCTCGGCCGCCCAACGCAAAGCACTCCGAATCAGAGACCGGCACTGCCGCGCCGAAGGCTGTTCGATACCCGCACCCTGGTGCGAAGCCCACCATCTGAAGCCCTGGTCACAAGGCGGCAACACCGACCTCGCCGACGGCATACTGCTCTGCAACCACCATCACCACCGCGCCCACGACACACGGTACGAGACCCAACGCCTCGCCTCCGGAGACCTCAGATTCCACCGCCGCAACTGAGCGACACACCCCCGGAAAATCTTGTCGGCGCGCAACCACAGGGAGCAGCCCAGCGGCGCCCAACCCCCCACTACGAACCGCAACCAAGAACCGCGACCACCCCGACCCCACCCCAACGACAGAGGTCGACGCTGCGGGTCGCAACCACCGAGAGCGGCTGCTACCCCTACCCGACGAGGCGGGCGATCGCGTCGAGGGGGATGTCGAGCCAGGTGGGGCGGTTGCGGGCCTCGTAGAGGCACTCGTAGACGGCCTTGTCGGCGACGTAGGCGGTGATGATCGCGTCCTCGTCGGGAGTCAGCTGGCGGGCGGGGATGAGGGTGGACGGGTCGCCGCCGACGTACGCCGTCAGGAACGCCTCGACGTTGCGGGTGGTCCACTCGCGGGCGCGCCGGCGGCGCAGCGCGAGCAGGTCGGGGTCCTGCTCGTCCTGCGAGGCGAGCAGCGCGTGGGCGGCGTAGTCGAAGGAGCGCAGCATGCCCGCGACGTCGCGCCAGGGGGTGTCGGGGCGAAGGCGCTCGGCGAGCGGCTTCGCCGGCTCGCCCTCGAAATCGACGAGTCGCCAGCCCGAGACCGTGCGCAGCGTCTGACCGAGGTGCAGGTCACCGTGGACGCGTTGGACCGGGAGGTCGGCGACGGCGAGGAGGGCGTCGTACCGCGCGGCGAGGGGTGCGACGTACGACGCGAGCTCCGGCACCGCCGCTGCGGTGGCGGTCAGCCGCTCGCGCATGCCGGCGACCACGTCACGGGCGGGAAGGGTGGCGACGGGGAAGGCCGCGCGCAGCTGCTCGTGGACCTCGCCGAGCGCCGCACCGAGCCGCGCCGCCTCCCCGGCGAAGTCTCCGCCGAGCTCGTCGGCGTGGATGTCCTCGTCGGGGTGGGGAAGCAGGTGCATGCCGGTGCTCGCCTCGGCGTGGCGGTCGGCCTCGGCGTACAGGTTGCGGACGCTGGCGAGGGCGAGGTCCCAGCCGTCGCTCGCGGTGCGCAGGAACTCCTGCAGCATCGCGAGCTGGACGCCCTCGTGCTCGAGCCAGCCGTAGAGCATCGCGACGTGCGTCGATCCGGCCTCGGTGAGGGCGCGGTGGGTGGTGATGTCGGGGTTCTCGCCGGGCGTGACCTTGCGGAAGACCTTGAGCACGGCCTCCTCGCCGAACAGGACCGAGGAGTTCGACTGCTCGCCGGCGAAGGCGGTCGCGTGGACGTCCTCACCGAGCTCGGGGCAGCCGGGGAGGCGATGCCAGGTCGCGTCGCCGCCGGCGTGCAGGAGCAGGTGCATCGCGTCGGAGTCGTGGACGGCGTCGTACGCGTGGACGGTACCGAGGTCGGGGTCCTCCCAGGTGCCGACTGCGGCGTGCTCGAGTCGCTGCTGGGGCTCGGGGTACAGCGAGAGCGGGAGCTGGTAGAGCTCGCTCTCGCCCTGCTCGTAGCGGACCTCGGCGAGCTCGACGACGACCGTGAGGCCGTCGTCGTCGTCGACGGACGCGACGCGGGAGAGCGCGCCGAGGCTGAAGCGGCGGCCCTTGCCGCCGAACCACCGTGCGCGGGCGACGAAGTCGCGGACGAGGGCGGATCTGTCGTCGGAGTTCACAGCACGGGCCTCCCCGAGGTGTCGGGATCGCTCAGGCGGAGCCAGTAGAAGCCGTAGCCGCCGAGCGTGAGCAGGTACGGCAGCTCGCCGACGGCCGGGAACGGCACGCCGCCGAGCAGCTCGACCGGCACCGAACCCTCGTACCGGCGCAGGTCGAGCTCCACCGGCTGGGGAAAGCGCGAGAGGTTGTTGACGCACACGATGATGTCGGTGTTCCCGGTCTCCGGGTCGGTGTACTCCCGCGCGTAGGACAGCACGCTGGGGTTCGAGCCGCCGAGGTCGACGAACGCGCCGAGGCCGAACGCGCGGTGCTGGCGGCGCGCGTGGATCATCCGCTGCGTCCAGTAGAGCAGCGAGGACTGGTCCTCCAGCTGCGCCTCCACGTTGACCGCCTCGTAGCCGTAGACCGGGTCCTGGATCACCGGCAGGTGCAGCCGACCCGGCGTCGCCGAGGAGAAGCCGGCGTTGCGGTCCGGGGTCCACTGCATCGGGGTGCGTACGCCGTCGCGGTCGCCGAGCCAGATGTTGTCGCCCATGCCGATCTCGTCGCCGTAGTACAGGACCGGCGACCCGGGGAGCGAGAGCAGCAGCGAGGTGAACAGCTCCATCCGGTTGGTGTCGTTGTCGAGCAGCGGCGCCAGCCTGCGGCGGATGCCGATGTTGGCCTTCATCCGCGGGTCCTTGGCGTACTCGGCCCACATGTAGTCGCGGTCGTCGTCGGTGACCATCTCGAGCGTGAGCTCGTCGTGGTTGCGCAGGAAGATGCCCCACTGGCAGCCGTCCGGGATCGGCGGCGTCTGGTCGAGGATCTCCGAGATGGGGAACCGCTGCTCGCGACGCACCGCCATGAAGATGCGCGGCATGACGGGGAAGTGGAAGCACATGTGGCACTCGGTCCCGACCCAGTTGCCGTCGGCGTCCTCCTCGCCGCCGAAGTAGTCGACGACGTCGGCCGGCCACTGGTTGGCCTCGGCGAGCAGCACCCGGCCGGGGTAGCGCTCGTCGACGAACCGGCGTACGCGCTTGAGGAAGTCGTGCGTCTCGGGGAGGTTCTCGCCGTTGGTGCCGTCGCGCTCGAAGAGGTAGGGCACGGCGTCGAGCCGGAAGCCGTCCAGGCCCAGGTCGAGCCAGAACGTCATCGCGTCCATGATCGCGTCCTGGACGGCCGGGTTGTCGAAGTTGAGGTCGGGCTGGTGGGAGAAGAACCGGTGCCAGAAGTACTGCTGGCGGACCGGGTCCCAGGTCCAGTTCGACGGCTCGGTGTCGACGAAGATGATCCGGGCGTCCTGGTAGCGCTCGTCGGTGTCGGACCAGACGTAGAAGTCGCTGTACGGACCGTCCGGGTCGGCCCGCGACGCCTGGAACCACGGGTGCTGGTCGGAGGTGTGGTTCATGACGAAGTCGATGATCACGCGGATCCCGCGCTCGTGGGCGGCGGCCACGAAGTCGCGGAAGTCCTCGATCGTGCCCACCTCGGGCAGGACCGCGGTGTAGTCGGCGACGTCGTACCCGCCGTCGCGCAGGGGCGAGGCGAAGAACGGCGGCACCCACAGGCAGTCGACGCCGAGCCACGCGAGGTAGTCGAGCTTCTCGGTCAGGCCCTTGAAGTCGCCGGTGCCGTCGCCGTCGCTGTCGCGGAAGGATCGGACGAGGACCTCGTAGAAGACGGCGGTGCGGAACCACTCGGGGCTGTCGTCGGCGAGCGCGCTCACGGCAGCGTCCTCACGGTCAGGACGTGCGCGGGCTCTATCGCCGGATCCAGCCGGACCCAGCTCTCCGCACCCCAGGTCCACTCCTGTCCGGTGAGCTCGTCGCGCACCCGGTACGACGCCCCCTCGGGCAGCCTGAGCGCCGTGAGGTCGAGGTGCACGGTGCCCTCCTGAGGCTGGTGCGGATCGAGGTTGACCACGACGATGACGACGTCGGCCGTAGGTCGAGGCGGTGCGCCGGCGCCGTCTCGAGACCCCTGAGACCCCTGGTCTCGCGCAAGCTCCTCGACCAACGGGGTCGCCTTGCTGAAGCACAGCAGGTGGTCGTTGTCGGTGGGGTGCACGGTCAGGTTGCGCAGCAGCCGCAGCGCCGGGTGCTGGCGGCGCAGCTCGTTCAACCGCGTCAGGTACGGCGCGAGCGACTCGCCCGCGGCCTCGGCGGTCGCCCAGTCGCGCGGGCGGACCTGGTACTTCTCCGAGTCGAGGTACTCCTCGCTGCCGGGTCGGACCGCGACGTGCTCGAAGAGCTCGTAGCCGGAGTAGACGCCCCAGCTCGGCGATCCGGTGGCCGCGAGGACCGCGCGGATCTTGAACGCCGGCGGGCCGCCGTGCTGCAGGAACTCGTGGAGGATGTCGGGGGTGTTGACGAAGAAGTTCGGCCGGATCCGGTGGGCCGACTCCTGGCTCACCTCGCGCAGGTAGTCCTCGATCTCGGTCTTCTCGGTGCGCCAGGTGAAGTACGTGTAGGACTGGTGGAAGCCGATCGCGCCGAGGGTCTGCAGCATCGGCGGCTTGGTGAACGCCTCGGCGAGGAACAGCACGTCGGGGTCCGTCGCGCGGATCTCGCCGAGCAGCCACTCCCAGAAGTCGACCGGCTTGGTGTGCGGGTTGTCGACGCGGAAGATCCGCACGCCGTGGGCCATCCAGTGGCGCACCACCCGCAGCACCTCGGCCCGGATGCCCTCGGGGTCGTTGTCGAAGTTGAGCGGGTAGATGTCCTGGTACTTCTTCGGCGGGTTCTCGGCGTAGGCGATCGAGCCGTCGACGCGGGTGGTGAACCACTCGGGGTGCTCGGCGACCCAGGGATGGTCGGGCGCGCACTGCAGGGCCAGGTCGAGCGCGACCTCCATGCCGAGCTCGCCGGCGCGGGCGACGAAACGGTCGAAGTCGGCGATCGTGCCGAGCTCGGGCGCGACCGCGTCGTGGCCGCCGTACCGGCTGCCGATGGCCCAGGGCGAGCCGGGCCAGTCGGGCGGGGTCGTCTGCCCGTCGGGGAGGACGGTGTTGTTCGGGCCCTTGCGGTTGATCTCGCCGATCGGGTGGATCGGCGGCAGGTAGACCACGTCGAAGCCCATCGTGGCGATCGCGTCCAGCCGCTCGGTCGCTCCCGCGAGACCGCCCTCCGAGCGGGGGAACAGCTCGTACCAGGAGGAGCACAGCGCCCGCGGGCGATCGGCGTACGCCGGGAACGGCCCGGCCACCGTCACCAGCTCGCGCACCGGGTGACGGCGCAGCAGGTCGACCACCTCGGGCGACTCGAGCACGGCGAGCCGCGCCATCACGGGCCGCCCGTCGTCGACGCACGCCGCCAGGGCCGCGTCCAGGGTGTCGCTGTCGGTGCGTCGATCGGGTCGGTCGAGCCTGTCGAGACCGTCGGCGACCCGCCGAAGCAGCACCTCGCCCTCGCGGAACATCAGCTCGGTGTCGATGTCCGCACGGATCTTCACGCCCGCGGCGTGCTGCCAGGTGGCGATCGGGTGCGACCAGGCGTGGACCTCGAAGGACCAGTCGCCGGGGGAGTCGGGGACGACCCAGGCGGCGTACCGGTCGACGGTGTGGCGATCGACCGCGGGGACCGGCTCCATCCGCACCGGAGGGCGCCGGCGCCCGGCCGGGTCGATCAGCACCACCTCGGCGCCGAGCCTGTCGTGGCCCTCGCGGAAGACCGTCGCGCCGACGGGGAAGGGCTCGCCGACGGCGGCCTTCACCGGCCGCCCGTCCTCGAGCACGGGCACCACACCGGTCACCGGGATGCGTCCGACCATGTCCCCAAGCCAAGCGGGCCCGCGCGTCCGGGACAAGGGGCCGGCGCGTCGCGGTCAGCCGACGGTGAGGTCCCAGACGTCGATGACGGCGCCGGCGGACACGTCCGTGGCATCGGCGGGTACGTCGACGAGGCAGTCGGCGCCGGCGTACCAACCGAGGAAGCCGCTGCCGGCCGGCCCCCAGGGCGTCACGGTGCCGGCAGCGCGGTCGAGCCGGCCACGGCGCAGCTGTCGCCTGCCGGCCGGTGAGGTCAGCGGCTCGGTGAGCGTGGCGCTGACGACCGGCCGCTCGGGGTGCGGGTTGCCCGCCCGGCGACGCAGCGCCGGCCGTACGAACACCTCGAAGGACACCAGCGAGCTGACCGGGTTGCCGGGCAGGCAGACGACCGGGACGCCGTCGTAGGTGCCGATGCCCTGGGGCATGCCGGGCTGCATCGCGACCTTGGTGAAGGAGACGCCGCGCGGGCCGAGCGCGTCCTTGACGACCTCGTAGGCGCCGGCGCTCACACCGCCGGAGGTCAGCACCAGGTCGACGTCGGGCAGCGCGGCTTCTAGGGCCGCGAGGAAGGTCGGCACGTCGTCGGTCGTCGACAGGTGGGGTACGGCGACCGCGCCCGCATCGAGCACGGCGGCAGCGAGCATCGGCCCGTTGGCGTCGCGGATGCGGCCGCTGCCGGGCTCGGGATCGACCGCGAGCTCTGAACCCGTGCTGAGCACGAGCACCCGGGGGCGTCGTACGCACGCGACGGTGGCGACGCCGAGGGCGTGCAGGATGCCGACCTGTGCGGCGCCGAGGACGGAGCCGCGCGGGAGCACCTCGTCACCGGCTCGTACGTCGCTGCCCGCCTTGCGCACGAAGGTCCCGGCCTCGCGCGCCTCGCGGATCTCGACGGTCGTGGTGCCGCCGTCGGTCGCCTCGACCTCGACGACGGCGTCGGCGCCGTCGGGGACCGGGGCGCCGGTCATGATCCGCAGGGCGACGCCGGGGGCCAGCGTGCCGACCGGCGCGCCCGCGGGGATGTCGCCGCCGACGGGCAGGCGGACGGGGGAGTCCGGCGAGGCGCCGGCGACGTCGGCCGCTCGCACGGCGTACCCGTCCATCGCGGAGTTCGCGAAGGACGGCAGCTGCTCACGCGCGACGACGGGCTCGGCGAGCACGCGGCCGAGGGCCTCGGCCGCCGGCAGGAGCTCCGGCTCGGACGGCGGGGCGGCGAGGAGCGCGGCTACGGCGGCCTGGTGTTCGGTGACGGGGACCAGGGGCACGGGACCACCCTAGTGAGGGCCGGTCGGAGGTGCCGGCGCCGGAGACGCAGAGCGGGCGAGCCGGCCCCCATGATCCGTCTCGCCCGCGCTGCTTGCACCGATAACGGCGGTCGGCGCCGAGTGTTACGCCACGTCGCGGTCAACTTTCCAGGAGACGGAGACTTTGCCGTGGAGAGGCCCACGGCCCACGGACTACGGTCGGACCATGCGCGCCATCCGACGCTTCACCGTCCGGCCCGTCCTGCCCGAGCCGCTCGCCGCGATCGGCGAGCTGGCCGCCAACCTGCGCTGGTCCTGGCACCCGCCGACGCAGCAGCTCTTCGCCGACATCGACGCCGAGGAGTGGGAGCGATCGGGGCAGGACCCGGTCCGGCTGATCGGCGAGGTCGCGCCCGAGCGCTGGGCGGAGCTGGCCGCCGACGACGGCTTCGTCGCCCGGGTCGCGGAGCTGCGTGGCGACCTGGCGTCGTACCTCGCGAAGCCGACGCTGCACGGCTCGCCGGCCTCGATCGCCTACTTCTCCCCGGAGTTCGGGATCACCGCGGTGCTGCCGCAGTACTCCGGCGGCCTGGGCATCCTCGCCGGCGACCACCTCAAGGCCGCGAGCGACCTGGGCGTGCCGATCGTCGGCGTCGGGCTGCTCTACCGGCACGGCTACTTCAAGCAGCGTCTCTCGCGCGAGGGATGGCAGCTGGAGAGCTACCCGGTGCTCGACCCCGACGAGCTGCCGATCTCGCTGCTCCGCGAGGCGTCCGGCGAGCCGGCCCGCATCGGCATCCGGATGCCGGGCGGCGCCGACCTGTTCGCCCAGATCTGGGTGGCCCAGGTCGGCCGGGTGCCGCTGCTGATGCTCGACACCCTGGTCGAGGAGAACGCCGGCGACCTCCGCGACGTCACCGACCGGCTGTACGGCGGAACCGGCGAGCACCGCCTGCGCCAGGAGATCCTGCTCGGGGTCGGCGGCGTCCGTGCGCTGCGGGCCTGGTCGCGCATCACCGGTGCCCCGGCCCCGGAGGTCTTCCACACCAACGAGGGCCACGCGGGCTTCCAGGGCGTCGAGCGCATCCGCGAGCTGACCGTCGACGACGGCGGCCCGCGGCTCGAGCTCGCGACCGCGCTGGAGGTCGGTCGCGCCTCGACCGTCTTCACCACGCACACCCCGGTGCCCGCCGGCATCGACCGCTTCCCGCGGACCCTGATCGAGCAGTACTTCGACGACACGGCCGGCGCGACCCCCGGCGTACCGACCGAGGTGGTGCTCGGCCTCGGCGCGGAGGACTACGAGGGCGGCGACCCGGGCGTCTTCAACATGGCGGTGATGGGCTTCCGGCTGGCGCAGCGCGCCAACGCGGTGTCGCAGCTGCACGGCGTGGTCAGCCGTGAGATGTTCCACGGGCTGTGGCCGGCGTTCGACGAGGCCGAGGAGCCGATCACCTCGATCACCAACGGCGTGCACGCGCCGACGTGGGTGGCTCCGGAGCTGCAGGCGCTCGACGTCGCCTCGGCGTCCGCCGTCGACATCTGGCAGACCAAGTGGCGTCTGCGGCAGACGCTCGTCGCCGACGCCCGCAAGCGGGTGCGGAGGTCGTGGGTCAAGCGCGGCGCGACGCCCGCGGAGCTGGGCTGGATCGACACCGCGCTGGATCCCGACGTGCTGACGATCGGCTTCGCGCGGCGGGTGCCGTCGTACAAGCGGCTCACGCTGATGCTGCGCGACCCCGACCGTCTCAAGGCCCTGCTGCTCGACCCGGATCGCCCGGTGCAGCTGGTGATCGCGGGCAAGGCCCACCCCGCCGACGACGGCGGCAAGCGACTGATCCAGGAGCTCGTGCGCTTCGCCGACGACCCCGAGGTCCGGCACCGCATCGTCTTCCTGCCCAACTACGACATCGCCCTGGCGCAGCCGCTCTACCCGGGCTGCGACGTGTGGCTGAACAACCCGCTGCGGCCCTACGAGGCGTGCGGCACCTCGGGCATGAAGGCCGCTCTCAACGGTGGCCTCAACCTCTCGATCCGCGACGGCTGGTGGGACGAGTGGTACGACGCCGAGTTCGGCTGGGCCATCCCGTCCGCCGACCGTGCCGAGGACGCAGACCAGCGCGACGACATCGAGGCCGCCGCTCTCTACGACCTGATCGAGAACGAGGTGGCGCCGCGCTTCTACGACCGCGACGCCGACGGGGTGCCGGGCCGCTGGGTGGAGATGCTGCGCCACACCTGGGCCGAGCTCGGGCCGAAGGTGCTGGCCGACCGGATGGTGACCGAGTACGTCGACCGCCTCTACGCGCCGGCCGCCACCAATGCGGCCGCCCTCCTCGCCGACGACCACGCCGCCGCCCGCGACCTCGCCGCCTGGAAGGCCCGGGTGCGGGACGCGTGGCCCGCCGTCAACGTCGAGTACGTCGAGTCGCGCGGCGTCGGCGAGGCGCCCGAGGTCGGCTCCCGGCTCGCCCTCGACGCCTACGTCGCGCTCGGCGACCTGTCGCCCGAGGACGTGCTGGTCGAGGTGGCACATGGTCGCGTCGACGCCGACGACTGCCTGGTCGCGCCGTCCGTCACCCCGCTCGCCCTCGCCGAGTCCTACGACGGCAGCCGGTTCCGCTTCCACGGCGACCTCGCCCTGGACCGGTCCGGCCCGTTCGGCTACACCGTCCGTGTCGTCCCCTGCCACGCGCTACTGGTCTCGCCCGCCGAGCTGGGGGTCGTCGCGCTGGCGTGAGCGGGCGGGTCAGCGCCGTGCGAGTGCACGCCGCAGCGCGCCGAACCAGTGGGTGCCGGGGTCGAGGATCGGCCGCACCCTCGCGCCGTCCTGCCGCACGGTGAGCTGTGGCGGGCACGCGACGTCCTCACCGGTCAGCGCGTAGCGCCCGTGTGGGCCGATGAAGGTCACGACGTAGGTCGGGATCACCGTGATCAGCGTGCAGTTCACGAGGACCGGCACCGTCACCGATCCCAGCAGCCGGTCGGCCCGCGCGACGAGGCGGTCGACCGCGCCGGGGCGGGTGATGACTGCGGTGCGCGTCACCGGACGCCTCGCGGAGGACGTCCGGGTCGTGCGCCGGATCCTCACGCGGGTCGTGCCTGCCGGGACCAGGACGGTCCGACCGAACCGCGCCGCGATCATGGTGTCCAGCCGAACCGCCACGCCGCCGTCGTACGGGACGTAGGAGAAGTCGACGCCCGGCTGCCCGTACGCCGCCGTGCCGCGCCCCGCCAGCGTCAGGGTCTCGATCGTCGCCTGACCGGGCGCGGAGCTGCCACCGGTACTGTCCACGTGGAGGCTGTGCGGCAGGTGCGACCGGACCCACCGCACGAACGCGCCACCGCCCAGGGGGATGGTCCACCAGCTGTGCCGCGACAGTTTCGGATCGACCGGCGCCATGTCGAATTGGGCCGTGCGGAGCTCCGGCGCGGGCGCTCGGTCCACGACCCTGCCGCCCGGTGGCAGTGGCACCGCGCCCAGCATCCACGCCGACTCCGCCCGCGCCGCCGCCCTGTTCTGAGCCGTGGTGCTGACCGCCGGCGCCACAGGAGTCGTCGCACCCACCTCTCGCACCTGGGTCGCCGTACCTGCCCCACACACGGCCAGCACCGCCAGCACGGTTGCCGGCGCTGCCACCCGCCACGTCGTTGTCATGCCCCTACGACGCGGCCCGGTGCGCCGAGGTTCCCACCCGTTGCGCCGACCCCGACCTTCCGGTCGTTGCAGACGGCCGGGAACCACCGGAACGTCGGTCTCGAGCCTCCGCTACTCGTCCTCCTGCAGGACGACGACGCTGCGGGGGCCGAGGGTGAGGGACTCGCCGGCCGTGGCGGGGGTGCCGACGGCGAGGTCGGGATCGGTGGAGAGCACGACGGTGCCCGTGTGCACCCAGTCGTTGTCGGGCAGGTAGAGGCCGACCTCGTCGACGCCGGCGTGCAGCCAGACCAGGAACGAGCTGTCCATCTGCTGCTCGCCGTGCGGGCCGGGATCGCGCAGGGGCTTGCCCGAGACGAACATCCCGATGGTCTGCAGCCCCTCGTCGTGCCAGTCGGCCTCGGTCATCTCGCGACCGGTGGGGTGCAGCCAGGCGAGGTCCTTGGCACCGCCCACGATGGTCGGCCGTCCCTCGAACCAGTGCCGCTGGCGCAGGACGGGGTGCTCGCGCCGCAGCCGCAGCGCGGCCTTGGCGACCTCGTACACGTCGAGCCACGCGTCGTCGCCGCGCCAGTCGACCCACGAGATCTCGTTGTCCTGGCAGTAGGCGTTGTTGTTGCCGCCCTGGGTGCGGCCGCGCTCGTCGCCCGCGACGAGCATGGGTACGCCGTTGGACAGGCACAGCGTCGCCATCAGGTTCGCCGCCTGCCGCCGTCGGGCGGCCACGATCCCCGCGTCGTCGGTCTCGCCCTCGACCCCGAAGCTCTGCGAGCGGTTGTCGTCGGTGCCGTCGCGGTTGTCCTCGCCGTTGGCCTCGTTGTGCTTGCCCTCGTAGGACACCAGGTCGCGCAGGGTGAAGCCGTCGTGCGCGGTCACGAAGTTCACCGAGTTGTACGCCGACCGCCCGTCGTCGGCGTACAGGTCCGAGGAGCCGGCGAGCCGGGTGGCGATGTCGAACGTGCCGGGGGTGTGGGTGCGCCAGAAGTCGCGGACGGTGCCGCGGTACTTGTCGTTCCACTCGACCCACGGCGCGGGCATCTGCCCGACCAGGTAGCCGTCCATCGAGGTGTCCCACGGCTCCGCGATCAGCTTCACGTGCCGCAGCACGGGGTCCTGGCCGATGGCGGTCAGGAGCATGCAGGTCATGTCGATGCCGATCGCGCCGTCGCGCTCGGAGCGGGTCAGCGCCGACATCAGGTCGAACCGGAAGCCGTCGACGTGCATCTCGGTGACCCAGTAGCGCAGCGAGTCCAGGATCAGCCGCAGCGCGAGCGGGTCCTCGGAGTCGACCGTGTTGCCGCAGCCGGTGACGTCCCAGTAGGCGTCGTCGAAGCCGTCCGGGTCCGCGGGGTCGGCGGGGGAGCGGCGGTAGAACCCGCGGTCGTCGAACCCGCGGAAGCTCAGCGCAGGACCCTGCGACCCGGCCTCGGCCGTGTGGTTGTAGACGACGTCGAGGATCACCTCGATGCCGGCAGCGTGCAGCGACTTCACCATCTGCTTGAACTCCGTGACCTGCTGGCCGCGGTCGCCACTGGAGGAGTACGCCGCGTGCGGGGCGAAGAAGCCGATCGAGTTGTAGCCCCAGTAGTTGGTGAGCCCGCGCTCGACCAGCGCCGGCTCGGGCACGAACTGGTGCACGGGCAGCAGCTCGACCGCCGTGACGCCGAGGTCGCGCAGGTAGTCGGTCACGACGGGATGCCCCAGTCCGGCGTACGTGCCGCGCAGCTCCTCGGGGACGCGGTCGTGGAGGCGGGTGTAGCCCTTGACGTGCAGCTCGTAGATCACCGTGTCGCGCCAGCGCCGCTTCATCGGCTCGTCCTCGCCCCAGTCGAAGCCGGGGTCGACGACGACGCTGCGCGCGGTTGCCGGCGCCGAGTCGATGTCGCTCGGCGCGGACGGGTCGTCGACGTCGTACGCGAGCGTGGCGACGCCCGGCTCGACCTCTCCGCTGACCGCGAGGCCGTAGGGGTCGAGCAGCACCTTGCTCGCGTTGAACCGCAGGCCGGCGTCCGGCTCCCACGGTCCGTCGACGCGGTAGCCGTAGCGGGTGCCCGGCGCGATGTCGGGCAGGGCACCGTGCCAGATCCCGAGCGACTGCTCGGTGAGCGGGACGCGTCGCTCGGCCTCGCCGGGCCCGTCGTCGTACAGGCAGAGCCACACCGCGGTGGCGCGCGGCGCGTAGACCGCGAAGTTGGTCGACTCCGGGCTCCACGTCGCGCCGAGCGGCCAGTTGCGGCCCGGCCACGTAGGAGCCTGCTCGCCGAAAGATCGCCACAGCCCGGGAGTCACGACGCCCATTGTTGCGGGTGTCCGTGCGAGTCGGCGTGGTGCACGGCACAATGCTGGGTGCAGCGCGGGCCGGACCGGTTCCGTGCAGACAGCTCAGGAAGGGACCCGATGACCGAGTTCGTCCGTCTGGACGTGGCCGAGGGCGTGGGGACGATCCGGCTGGACCGTCCCAAGATGAACGCGATCAGCCTGCAGGTGCAGGACGAGCTGACCGAGGTCGCGGCCGAGGCCACCGCCCGTGACGACGTCCGCGCGGTCGTCGTCTGGGGCGGCGAGCGGGTCTTCGCCGCCGGCAACGACGTCAAGGAGATGGCGGACATGTCCTACACGGACATGGTCGACCGCGTCGACGCGCTCCAGGGCGCCGTCAGCGCCGTCGCACGCATCCCGAAGCCGGTCATCGCCGCGGTCAACGGCTATGCGCTCGGTGGCGGCTGCGAGCTGACCCTCGCCGCCGACGTCCGGTACGCCGCCGAGGACGCCGTGATGGGGCAGCCCGAGGTGCTGCTCGGCATCATCCCCGGCGCCGGCGGCACCCAGCGGCTGTCGCGCCTGGTCGGTCCCGCGAAGGCCAAGGACCTCATGTACACCGGCCGGTTCGTCAAGGCCGACGAGGCGCTGGCCATCGGCCTGGTCGACAAGGTCCTGCCCGCCGCCGAGGTGTACGACGCCGCGATCGCCTGGGCGAGGCAGTTCGCCGCGGCCGCGCCGTACGCGCTGCGGGCGATCAAGGAGTCGGTCGACCAGGGTCTCGAGAGCGACATCGAGACCGGCCTGTACATCGAGCGCCGGCACTTCGCCGGCGCCTTCGCCACCGAGGACGCACGCATCGGCATGCGCTCCTTCATCGACAACGGCCCCGGCAAGGCTGCCTTCACCGGCAAGTGACCCTGCCGAACGGTCCGAGGAGAGAGGAACGCATGAGCGAGGCGAAGAAGACGTCGTCGACGACCGATGACAAGGACTCCGCGACCTCGGCCGGCCGCCGGCTGACCACGGCGCAGATCCGTGGCTGGATCGCCCGCATCGTGTGGACGATCTGCCTCGTCATCGCCCTGTTCCTGGCGGCCGCGGCGTTCAGCTACGCGCTCGACGCGAACGCCGCCAACCCGCTCATCAAGCTGATCCGCCACGTCGCGGAGTCGTGCGACCTCGGGTGGTTCGACCTCAACAACCCGCTGTGGCAGGCGAAGCCCCCGAACGCCCTGACCAAGACCGCGCTGGCCAACTACGGCATCGCCGCCGTGGCCTACATGGTGGTGGGCCGGATCCTCGAGCGGATCATCCGTCCCTGACCTCCGTAGGACCTCTCGCGCGGGCCGTCGGGGTGCCGGTGGAGTGACGGATCCCACCGTGGACAGGTTCGCCTCCGTCACAGGCGGGCGGTAGCCTGCCCAACGCTGTCCTACGAGTAGGAAGGGGCCGTTGCGGCCACAACCATGAACATTGTCGTGTGCGTTAAGTACGTCCCCGACGCGACCGCCGACCGGCGGTTCGAGTCGGACAACACCGTTGACCGCGTCGGCGTCGACGGGCTCCTGTCCGAGCTCGACGAGTACGCCGTCGAGCAGGCCCTGCAGCTCAAGGAGAAGCGCGAGGGCGAGGAGATCAACGTCATCGCGCTCACCGTCGGCCCGCAGGACGCCGAGGCCGCCGTGCGCAAGGCGCTGCAGATGGGTGCCGACTCGGCCGTTCACGTCGTCGACGACGCGATCGCCGGCTCGGACGCCATCGCCACCTCGCTGGTGCTCGCCAAGGCGATCGAGAAGATCGGGCAGCCCGAGCTGGTCGTGACCGGTCTCGCCGGCACCGACTCCATGATGAGCGTGATGCCCGCGATGCTCGCCGAGCGTCTCGGTCTCCCGCAGGTCACCCAGGCCGCCGTCGTCGAGTCGCAGGGCGACCAGGTCCGCATCAAGCGCGACGGCGACACCGCGACCGAGGTCATCGGCGGCAAGCTGCCGCTGGTCCTCTCGGTGACCGACCAGTCCGGCGAGGCCCGCTACCCGTCCTTCAAGGGCATCATGGCGGCCAAGAAGAAGCCGCTGGAGACCTACTCGCTGTCCGACCTGGGTGTCGACGCCGGTGACGTGGGCCTCTCGGTCGCGTGGACCGAGGTCTCCGAGACCAACGAGCGCCCGCCGCGCACCGCCGGCGAGATCGTCACGGACGAGGACGGCTCGGGCGCCAAGGCGCTGGCCGAGTTCCTCGCCTCGAAGAAGTTCATCTGAGGAGGGTCTGGTCATGTCTGAAGTTCTGGTTCTCGTCGACCACGTCGACGGTTCGGTCCGCAAGCCGACCTACGAGCTCCTCGCCCTCGCCAAGAAGCTCGGCGAGCCGTCGGCGGTCTTCATCGGCGGTCCCGACAAGGCCGACGCCGCTGCCGAGGCCGTGAAGGGCTACGGCGCGGAGAAGGTCTACGTCGTCGACGACGCCGAGGTGAAGGGCTACCTCGTGGCCCCCAAGGCCGAGGTCCTGGCCCAGATCGCCGAGAAGGCGTCGCCGGCCGCGATCCTGATCCCGTCCTCCGCGGAGGGCAAGGAGATCGCCGGTCGTCTCGCCATCAAGCTCGAGTCGGGTCTGATCACCGACGCGGTCGACATCGACGACGACGGCAGCACCACCCAGTCGGTGTTCGCCGGCAACTTCACGGTGAAGGCCAAGGTCACCAAGGGCACGCCGATCATCACGGTCAAGCCCAACTCGGCCGCCCCGGTCGAGGGTGCCGGTGCCGGCACGGTCGAGCAGTTCGCCGCGACCATCTCCGACGGCGCCAAGACCGCGCAGATCGTGGCGTCGCAGCCGCGTCAGTCGACCGGTCGCCCCGAGCTCACCGAGGCCGCCATCGTGGTCTCCGGTGGTCGTGGCACCGGCGGCGACTTCACCGAGGTCGAGGCCCTGGCCGACGCCCTCGGTGCGGCGGTCGGCGCCTCGCGTGCCGCCGTCGACTCCGGCTGGAAGCCTCACTCCTTCCAGGTCGGCCAGACCGGCAAGACGGTCTCGCCGCAGCTGTACGTCGCGAACGGCATCTCCGGCGCGATCCAGCACCGCGCCGGCATGCAGACCTCGAAGACCATCGTGGCCGTCAACAAGGACGAAGAGGCCCCGATCTTCGAGCTGGTCGACTTCGGTGTCGTCGGCGACCTCCACACCGTCCTCCCGGCGGTGACCGCGGAGGTCGAGAAGCGCAAGGGCTGATCGCCTCTGCGAAGCCGGCGCCGCCGCGCTGCCGGCCTTCGCTCAGCTCCCGTCGACCGGGGAGCGCTGTTCCAGGACAGCGCTCCCCGGTCGTCTTCTTCGCCACACGGACCTATGGCGGTGCGCAGCCGGGCAGGAGGGCGCATGCGGAGAGCCTGTCCGGGCACTGGTTGATGTATCACCCGTCCGAGAAGGAGAGCTGCCGTACCCGTGACCGTCCTTGCCCCGCGAGAGCGCCAGAAGCAGTGGTCCGTCGACGACGTCGTCGTCTCGGACCCTTCCGTCGTACGACGCGCCATCGGCGCGGCCGCGATCGGTAACCTCACCGAGTGGTACGACTTCGGCGTCTACGCCTACTTCGAGCCCACCATCAAGGAGGTCTTCTTCCAGGGCCTGGGCAACACGGCGGGCACGATCGCGACCTTCGGCCTGTTCGCCGTGGCCTTCCTGGTGCGCCCCTTCGGCGGCCTGTTCTTCGGCCCGCTGGCCGACCGGATCGGCCGCAACAAGGTGCTCGCCACCACGATGATCCTGATGGCGCTCGGCACCTTCGTGATCGGCTGCATCCCGGACAAGAACACGATCGGCCTCTGGGCGCCGGCGCTGCTGCTGGTCGCCCGACTGATCCAGGGCTTCTCCACCGGCGGTGAGTACGGCAACGCGATGACCTTCATCGCCGAGTACGCCCCCGACCGCAAGCGCGGCTTCCTCGGCAGCTGGCTGGAGTTCGGCACGTTCACCGGCTACCTCTTCGGCGCCCTGACCGTCACCGTCGTCACCGCCCAGATGTCCACCGCGCAGCTGCAGTCGTGGGGCTGGCGGCTGCCGTTCTTCGTCGCGCTTCCGCTGGGCATCATCGGCGTCTACCTGCGGACCCGCCTCGCCGACACCCCGGCCTTCCAGCAGATGGAGCGCGACTCGGAGGAGAAGGACCGCGCCAACCGCGCGAGCGGCGAGGTTCGCACCCTCGCCCGCCTCTGGCCGTTCCTGCTGGTCTGCATGGGCCTGGTGATCGTCTGGAACGTCACCAACTACATGCTCACCTCCTACATGCCGACCTACGTCACGACGACGGTCCCGGACGCGACGGGCGGCGGCGTCTCGGCGTCGACGTCGCAGTGGCTGCAGATCGCCGTCATGGCCATCGCCCTGCTGCTGATCCCGCTGCTCGGCATGCTCTCGGACCGGATCGGCCGCAAGCCGCTGATGTGGACCGGCACGGTCATGCTGATCGTGCTGGCGCTGCCGATGGTGCTGCTCGTGCGCTCCCACAGCGCCTTCGCGGTGTTCCTCGGCCTCGCGGTGATGGGCTTCGCACTCATCTGCTTCAGCGCCACCGGCCCGTCGACGCTGCCGTCGCTGTTCCCGACCCGGGTCCGCGGTGCCGGGCTCTCGGTCGCGTTCAACGTGGCCATCTCGCTGTTCTGCGGCACGGTCTCGGTCGTGGTGGGCGCGCTGGTCAGCGCGACCGGCGACCTCGACTGGCCGGCGTACTACCTGATGGGAGCAGGTGTGGTCGGCGCGGTCTCGCTGGTCTTCCTGCAGGAGCCGAACGGCCGGCGGATGTGGGGATCCGCGCCGGCGGCGGCGTCCGCGGAGGAGGCGCACGAGGTGATCGCCGAGGAGGCCGCAGCCTAGACACTACGATTCGTGGCATGAGTGAGGTCATCGCCGTCGCCCGTGCCGCCCGTGTCGCCTCCCGGGCGCTCGCGCTCGCGACGCGGGCGGAGAAGGACGCCGCGCTGCACGCGATGGCCGACGCGCTCCTCGAGAACGAGGACGACATCATCTACGCGGGGAACGCCGACGACCTCCGGCGGGCCGAGGCCGCCGGTACGCCGGCGAACATCGTCGACCGCCTCACGCTGACCCCGGAGCGGCTGGCCGCCATGGCCCAAGGCCTGCGCGACATCGCCGGCCTGCCCGACCCGGTCGGTGAGGTCGTGCGCGGCGGCGTGCTCACCAACGGCCTCGAGTTGCGCCAGGTCCGGGTGCCGTTCGGTGTGGTCGGCATGATCTACGAGGCGCGCCCGAACGTCACCGCCGACGCCGCGGGCATCTGCCTGAAGTCCGGGAACGCCGTGCTCCTGCGCGGCAGCTCCTCGGCCCGAATGACCAATGAGGCCGTCGTGGAGGCGATGCGCGACGCGATCGCGGCATCCGGCCTGCCCGCCGACGTCGTGCAGCTGGTGCCGGGGGAGAGCCACGACAGCGTCAAGGAGCTGATGCGCGCCCGTGGCGACGTCGACGTGCTGATCCCACGAGGCGGCGCCGGGCTGATCCGGTCGGTCGTCGAGGAGTCGACGGTCCCGGTCATCGAGACCGGTGTCGGCAACTGCCACGTGTACGTCGACGCGGCCGCCGACCTCGACATGGCGCTCACGATCGCGCTCAACTCCAAGACCCACCGCACCAGCGTGTGCAACAGCGCGGAGTCGCTGCTGGTGCACGCCGACGTCGCGGAGGAGTTCCTGCCGCGCATCACCGCCGCCTTCCAGACCGCGGGCGTGGTCGTGCACGGCGACGAGGACTTCCAGCAGCACGGCGCCGTGCCGGCGACCGACGACGACTGGGGCCAGGAGTACCTCTCCCTGGACATCTCGGCCAAGGTCGTCGCCTCCCTCGACGAGGCGATCACGCACATCCAGGCCTGGTCCAGCGGCCACACCGACGCGATCGTCACCGACGACCAGCGGGCCGCGCGACGGTTCGTCGCCGAGGTCGACTCCGCGGCCGTGCTGGTCAACGCCTCGACCCGCTTCACCGACGGCGGCGAGTTCGGCTTCGGCGCCGAGATCGGGATCAGCACCCAGAAGCTGCACGCTCGCGGGCCGATGGGCCTTCCGGAGATGACGTCGACGAAGTACGTCGTGGTGGGCGACGGTCACGTGCGCTGACCGAGTCGGCCACGGCATCGGCCGGCTCGGCCGCAGCCAGGCTCCACAGGCCCCGTCCGATCACCAGCAGCGCGGCGACCGCGACCAGCAGGCTCCACACGGAGGTCTGCACGGTGTCGTGGAGCACCGTCACGCCGAAGCCGACCGTCAGCAGGCAGTTGACGACGTTGAGCACCGGCATCGACGCGGAGAGCGGGCCGGCCGCGTAGGCGAGCTGGTTGACCGCCAGGCCGCCCACGCCGCACGCGACCACGCCGTAGGGCAGCCAGATCGCTGCCAGGGCACCCGGCGGGTGTCCCGGCAGCCAGAGCTGCACGGCGTCGATGAGCACGGCCATCAGGCCGAACAGCACCCCGGAGGCGACCCCGAGCGCCGGTGCGCGGATGCCCGGCCGTCGTACGACGCGAGGGAGGGCCGCCGCGAGGACCGCGACGAGGCCGCAGCCGACCGCCGCGACGAGCAGCGTGCCGAGGTCCGGCGGGGTCCGGCCGGCGGCCGGCGAGGAGGCCAGCAGGAAGGCGGCGAGGGCGGCGAGGGTGAGCCCGACCGCGACCAGCTCGCGGCCGCGCGGCCGGGTGCGGGAGAGCGCGGCGCGGAACGGCAGCGCGGCGGCGACGCCGACCACGACGATCGGCTGGACCAGCGCGATGGGGCCGAAGTGCAGCGCCGCGGCGTGCAGCCCGAAGCCGACCGGGGCCAGCGCGAGCGAGGCGACCCACGCCGGCCGGCGGAACAGGCCGGCGAGGGGAACGTCGCCCGCGACGTGGTGCTGGACCGCGGTCGACAGCCCGGTCGTCGTGGCGCTGGCCAGCGCGAAGAGGACCGCCGACCAGATCACGGCGCGGACGCTAGCCGGGCCAGGTGGACCCGCGGTGAACTGCGGGCGGCACCCGTCCCGACAGGCGGGTGTCCGGCCGATGTGGCACCGGCTACGCGTCGTCGCGCGCGAGCGGGTGGGTTGCGGACCGGCGTACGCCGTCACGGTAGGTTGCGCCCCATGGCGGGCACCAACGAGCGGATCATGGCCGATCCGAGCAGCGAGCGGCTCTTCACCGGTGCCACGATCATCACCTTCGTCCGGATCGTCATCACGCTGTCGATCGCGCTCTGGGCAGCGCACCAGCACTCGCTCACCTGGATGTGGATCGGCCTGGTCTCCCACTGGATCGGCGACAGCCTCGACGGCGAGTGGGCCCGCTGGTTCGACTGCGAGACCCGGATCGGCGCCGTCATCGACATGATGTGCGACCGTCTCGCCTGCGGGGTCCTGTACGGCGGCCTGGTCTGGCTGCAGCCGAGGGGATGGCTCTTCGACCACGGGCACATGACCCTGATCGGCATCCCGATCGGCATCTACCTGCTCGAGTTCATGGTCGTCGACATGTACCTCTCCAACGCCTTCCTGGCCTGGCCGATCCGCAGCCCCAACTACTTCTGGGTCGTCGACCGGCGGATCTACCTCTGGAACTGGTCGCGCATCGGCAAGGGCGCCAACTCCGGCGCGTTCGCGGTGATCCTGCTGTTCACCGGCTGGTGGTGGCTCGGCACGATCATCGCGATCGGCCTGCTGGCGGTGAAGTGCGTGTCGATGGCCTGGCTGTTCAGGCTCGGCATCCCGGTCCCGGACCGCCCCCTCCCCGCGCATCTGCCCGCGGAGATCCGCGACGGGATCGCGACGGCATGATCTGGCTCTGGCTGGGGACGGCGGTCTTCAGCCTGGCCTCGGCCCTGCTCCCGTTCCTGCCGATGGAGGCCTACATCCTCGGCGCGGGAGCCACCAACGGCGGCACGGCTAAGGAGATCTCGCTCGGGATCGCGGCCGGCATCGGCGCCACCTGCGGCAAGATCATCTGGTACGAGCTGGCACTCCACGGGTCCCAGCTCGCCTGGGTCCAGAAGAAGCTGTCCAAGCCGAAGGTCGCCGCGGCGTACGAGCGGTGGACGGCGCGGATGCAGGGACGCCCCTGGTACGCCGCCGCCATCATGTTCGTCGCGGCGTCGGTCGGCCTCCCGCCGCTGCTCGCCATGGCCGCCGTCGCAGGCTTCCTCAAGATGCCGATGTGGGTCTTCATCCCCACCGTCCTCGTGGGCCGCAGCATCCGCTTCGCCCTGTTGTTCATGGGCGTCGGCGGGGTGCACGGGCTCATTGGATAGCATTCGCGCATGCTCGCGCTCGAGATCAACCCGTGGTTCTACGGCGGCGGAATCTTCGTCGTCCTTCTGCTCATGCTGACGGCCCTGGTCGCGTTCGGCGGAGGCCGAGACCACACGTGATCCTCGGGCTGACGTCGTGACAGCCCCGCGCCGCCGTGTCGGGGTGATGGGCGGCACCTTCGACCCGATCCACCACGGCCACCTCGTGGCCGCCTCCGAGGTGCAGGGCTGGTTCGACCTCGACGAGGTCGTCTTCGTGCCGACCGGGCAGCCCTGGCAGAAGACCGACCGCAAGGTCTCGCCCGCCGAGCACCGCTACCTGATGACGGTGATCGCGACCGCCGCCAATCCGCGCTTCACCGTCTCGCGGGTGGACATCGACCGGCCCGGTCCGACGTACACGATCGACACGCTGCGCGACCTGCGCGCCCTGCGGCCCGACGCCGACCTGTTCTTCATCACCGGCGCCGACGCGCTCACCAACATCGTGACCTGGCGGGACGCGAGCGAGGTCTTCGCCCTCGCCCACTTCGTCGGCTGCACCCGGCCCGGCGCGGAGATCTCGCCCGAGGTGCTGGCGGCGCTGCCGAAGGACCAGGTGACCATGCTGGAGGTGCCCGCGCTGGCGATCTCCTCCACGGACTGCCGCGCGCGCCAGGCCGCCGGCCAGCCGATCTGGTACCTGGTGCCCGACGGCGTGGTCCAGTACATCGACAAGCACCGCCTCTACCCAGGAGAGACATGCCCGCCACCGACTTCGCCGTCGGCCTGATCGAGGTCGCGGCGCGTGCCGCGGCCGACAAGCTCGCGACCGACATCGTCGCCTTCGACGTCAGCGAGCAGCTGGCGATCACCGACGCGTTCCTGCTCGCGTCGGGCTCCAACGACCGCCAGGTGAAGGCGATCGTCGAGGAGGTCGAGGACCGTGTCCGGGACGCCGGCGCCAAGCCGATCCGGCGCGAGGGCGAGCGCGACGGCCGGTGGGTCCTGCTCGACTTCGGCGACATCGTCGTGCACGTCCAGCACGAGGAGGAGCGCGAGTTCTACGCGCTCGAGCGGCTCTGGCGCGACTGCCCGACCATCGCGCTGCCCGAGGGCCTGTGACCCCGTGAGGCGGCTGGTCCTGGTCCGGCACGGGCAGACCGCCTGGAACGCCGCCGGGCGGATCCAGGGGCAGCTCGACGCCCTGCTCGACGAGGTCGGGCGCGCCCAGGCGCGCGCCGTGGCTCCCGTGGTCGCCGCGATGTCGCCGGCGCTGATCCGCAGCTCGGACCTCTCCCGCGCCCGGGTCACCGCCGAGACCATCGCCTCGGCCTGCGGTCTCCCGGTCTCCTTCGACGAGCGGCTGCGCGAGTACGCCATGCCTCCGCTCGAGGGCCTCACGCACGAGGAGTACGCCGCCCGCGACCCCCACGGCTTCGAGCTGTTCCGCGCGGGGGAGTGGGACGCCATCCCCGAGATCGAGGCGCCCGAGGTGGTCGCGAAGCGCCTCACCGACGCGCTCGCCGAGGTGGTCGGCGCCCTGGGCGCCGACGACCTCGGGGTGGTGGTCGCGCACGGCGCCTGCATCCGCACCGGTCTGATCGCCTGGCTGGGCTGGCCGCTCGAGCTGGCCAAGGACCTCCGCCCCCTCACCAACTGCGCGCGCGTGGAGCTGGCCGAGCGCGAGAACGGTCGCTGGGCCGTGGCGTCGTACAACCTCGCGGCTCCGTCCGCCTCCGGACACCCCCGATTTCACCGCGCTCGGCGGGTTCTGTAATATTCCGAAGGTCGCTCGAAAGAGTGGCGATGGGGCTGTGGCGCAGCTGGTAGCGCATCTGCATGGCATGCAGAGGGTCAGGGGTTCGAGTCCCCTCAGCTCCACAGGCGGAACTGCTGGTCAAGACCTGGAAACAGGCCCTGACCAGCAGTTTCTGTTTCTGGCATCGGACGTGCCGCGCAGTCCGTCCGGAGGTCACCACATGCCCGGTCAGTGGAGTCGTCGCGCGCGAACGACGGGCATCCGAAGGTGACTGGTGGCAGGCCCCTGTCGATTGCGACGGCTCCTGTGCCTGCTGCTTGCCAGGACTATGTCTCTGTTGCAACCAAATTCGGGAAAACGCTCTCACGGCGGACCCGCCTCGGTTATACCTGGCGTGACCTAGATCATATTCTGGGAGAATCCGGGAGATTGTATGATGAGAACGCTCTCGCCACGTGCTCGTGCCGTGGTCTTGCTGGCCGTCGCGTCGGTGGCCTGCGTAGCAGTGTCGACAACTCCTGCCGTCGCCGAGGGAGGCGCGAAGCAGCTAGTTGCGGCGACGGATCCGCCGGTCGATGCCTCGTGGCAGACGCCGATCGGCGCCGAGGAGACCGTCTTTTCCTCGACCAAGGGCGAGGTCGACTCTCTCTACTCGATCTATCAGAAGCCGGACGGCACGTGGCGGGGATATCTGAGTGGCCGTCGTCAAGCGGGGACGTACCAGTACAACGAGGCGTCCAACGGTCAGCTGAGCAACCAGCAGCCGATGCTGTCGCCGGGCGCGGACCTCGCCAACGCGAACTCGCAAGACAACTGCGGTACCTGGCCCATCGGCCAGATCTACAAGAAGTCGGCGACAGAGTGGGTCACGTTCTTCCACGAGGAACAATCGGACCCAAGCAGGTTCAGCACCAAGACGCCGATCTCGTCACGGTGCAACGGGCACCACACGCGGTGGCGCATTCGACTGATGACCTCCAGCGACAAGGGAGTCACTTGGGACAAGGGATCGGTCGTCATTACCCAGGACTCCGCCCTCCTGAAGCGGCCGGACGGCACTTGGTCGTACGGCACCGACGACACCGGTAGCCCGCGCCTCGTGATCGGCGCCAACTACGCCTACCTCCTTTACCGCGCGGTCAACCGGTCTGCCCCCATAGGCGGGGGACTCGGCGCTCAGATGAACCGAGCACAGATGTCGATCGCCCGGGCGCCATTGGCCCAGATCGACGACCCAAGCGCTTGGATGAAGTGGTTCAACGGCTCCTACAGCCAGCCCGGGATGAATGGCCAGCAGGATCCGATTCCCGGCTTGGTGGGCCAAGCGAGGGGAATCTCGTGGAACTCCTATCTCCACCGGTACATTGCCGTCGTTGCTTGCAGGGGTGTCACTCTCGGAGACGACAAGTGCGCCAGCGGCTCCGGGGACTCGAACTCCACGGCCGTGTCGCAGCCGGGCGGGATCTATCTCTACGAGGCCGTCGGCGCAAACTTGACGAGTTGGGCACCCGTGGGTCGGGTTCAGAAGTTTGCTGACAGTCTCAATGCTTGGGGTAAGGACTCCGAGTGCCAGCAGAACCCCAAGGGCTACGTGACGATCGACAAGCAGTCGGTCCCAGAGCCGCTCGCGTTCGGGTACGCCTCGATTGTCGGTACGTCCGGTGACGACCGCGACTCACACAGCGGCAAGCAGTTTTACATCTACTACATGTACAAGAAGGTAGGCGACTGCATGAACCAGCGCGAGTTGCGCCGCCGTCTGATCACCCTCAACTAGCTTGAACGCCGAGTCAGCACCGTCCACGCCAGCCTGGTGGGTGCTGACTCGGGGCATTTGTGGCCCCTGCGGCCAAGGGCAATCCATGCGATCGCCACGTACCCGTCAACCTGCGCCGATCCGAGGCGCGAGTGAGGTCCGGCTTGTTCTCATCGATCACAGCGGACCGACCCACTCCGAGGAAGAAGCACCTGCAAAGTGACCGAGGGCGCAGAGGTCCCGACGTAGACGGTTCCTCGTGCATCGACACGCCATTTCGTGTAGGCACTTCGCCGAGCTCCAGAGATCAGCCGAGTGCGTAGTGACTTGATGCCACTAGCAGCGCTGAACCGCACACGAAACTGACCGCCCTGTGCGCCGGTGCGAATCGTCACCGGCCCGTGGCCGGCGCGCGAACAGACGGTTTGCGGGACTTTGAACGCGGAGGCACCTACTCCCACCTGAACTTGCGCCTGCGTCATCAAGAGCGCTCGGTCGGGGGGACGCTGATTGGGAACGAAGCTGCGCATCCCCGGATCGTTCAGCATGGACACCGTCACACCGTGATTGATCTTCGGATCCGGCCAGACTGCATCGGTGAGAAACGTCTGGCCCTGCGCCGAAAGCCAGGAGGTGGCGATCACGCGATTGCGCAGCTCCGTTGTCTGGGGCTGTAATGCGTTCGCAGCGCTCACCGTCTGTGTCAGGCCGACAACGCCGGCCAAGACGACGATGATGCCGCCGAGGGGTATGCATGCCCAGGGAAGCCGCCGTCCGTGCGTCGCGACAACCTGGGCGAGGCAGCCCACAGCCGCACCGCACACGAGCACGCCGACGTACTCATAGCGAGGTTGGGTGGGCAGCGTGTGGGGGCTTGCTTTGCCGAATCCGAACAGCGCGAATCCGAAGACCAATGCAAGCAGGCCGCCAGCACCGAGTGCTACAAGCGCACGATCACGACGAACCAAGAGAACCGCGATCACAAGCACGACCAGGACTACCGGTCCCACTCCCGGAATCCGCATGGCTGCGCTCCAGACGTCCGCGATCCCCGTGGCCATCCGAACAGTTCCGTGCCCCCAATCAACAGGCGGGGAGCTGTTCCAGGACCGTCCCGAACCAGCCGGCGGCCTGATCCGCGCGTACCGGAGGAACCATGCGACATAGATGACCGTGGGCCCGACGACGATGGCTACCGCAGTACGCAATCCCAGCCGGATCAGCCCCCAGCTGGCGGCAAGCGCAATCATGATCAACCCAACGTTGCTGCACATGACGGCCAACAGCAAGGCTATCGGGGCGACCCACCGCCATCGACCTCCGAGATCGGCCAGCAGGACGCCAAGCAGCCCGAACGCACAAGATCCCAGGAAGCCGATGGTGGCCAGCCACAGGGTATTCTCGGCACCGACGCCGACAGCAAGGAAACTTGTCACCAAGACGGAGACCATTGCAGCCCAGCGCCCGATGTCGGTTCGGCGCAGCAACAGGTACAGAAGGAAAAAGGCGAGAAGCTGCAGCAGCACCGGCATGACGGCGTAGGGCAGATAGTGGCGGATACCGAAGAAGTGCCGCATCGTGCGGAACCAGACCCACGGCACCGCAGACCAATGCCCGTTGTAGTTCAGCACGATCGTTCGCCAGAGTCCGAGCCTGTCTCGCGGCCGCAGGAATGCCCAATCGTCGCGCCAGAACCACACACGCCGCGCGCCACTCAACATGACCGCGCCCTGGACGAACAGCCCCAGAAGCAAGATCGCCGTCGGGACGAGGGCGATTGAGCGATTCGAATGACGGGTGCCGTCGCGGGATGACTCGTCGTGGAGGTCTGCTTCGTCGCTTGTGCTTGCCTGACCCACTTAGAACATCCTCATCGTCGAAGTTCTGCGGTTGCACCCGGAGCGGTGCGTGCCTGCCCACTCATCCAACAAGGATCTCGCCTGAACTCGCCCGGGGCGCGCCGACTATACGCCGAGCAGGGCTGGTCAACTCGTTCTTGGAGACGCTCCAGTAAGCATGGGCATAATTTTCCACAGAGAAACTGGTGATGTTGCCGCAACGCTGCAACTGGCCTACGTCAGCGCTACGCGAGAGGGAGATGCGCCAGCTTTGCTGGATGTGGGTGCGATCAGTTCCGCGCCCTGCCCGGCTGGTTCTGTATGACGACTCCCCTCGCACCTGTCAGGCGCACCCTCACGCACTGACTACGGCCGCTACGGTTCGACCCATGACAGGAACTGCCCCGCTCCAGAGACTGCGGGTGCTGCGCGATGAACTGGTTGCCCGTGACTGGGTGATCGCCTGCTTCGGGTTCACGTACAAGCAGCAGCACTACTTCGTCCTGGTCGAACGCTATGTCCCGCCACGCAAGGCGCCGGATCGCATGCTCGTACAGCTCACCTTCGTCGACGCTCACGACCCAACTCGGACGCTGACGGCACCGGCGAACACGGTGAGGATTGCCGTGGACGCTCAGGAGCTACGCGTGTTCCTTGGTATCAGTTGGTCGGAGAACCTCGGCGACCTGCTGGCCCAGTTCTACGCGGACCTCGGTCGCTTCGTCCCGATGCGTCCACCGGAGATGCTCGACGCGGCAGCGCGGACAGTCGTGCTGCGTGAGCTCAGCGCTGGCGACAGCGAAGATCCGAACAAGGTGTACTGCATTGGCGTGCGCCGCAACACTGAGCGCGCCGATGGCACGCCCGGACGGCGTTCTGCCTACAACTCCCAGAAGACCGATTTGCTGCGCCCTGACCTCTACAAGCATCTGCGAGACGATCCGAACCTCAGCTTCCGCTACTCCACCAACGCTGGGGACGAGAAGAGCGACGCCGAGATCTTGAACCAGCTCGCAGAGCTACGGGGGCGAGACTGAGCTCATCCCCTGGCGCCACTGCTGGACATGGGGAGCCGCGCCCTGCTCTGCTGGTTCCGCATGACGACTCCGGCACGGATCAGTGCAACCCGCACCGTGTTCTCGACTCGTCCAACCTCGGCAGCAGCCACACGCAAGGGTTGCCCCGCCTCGTAGATCCGTCGTGCAGTCGCGATCTTCTCGTTCGTGAGCGGGCTTCCATACATCCGCACGCCCATCGCCTTGAGCCTGCGCTGCATGGTCTGCCGGTGACGCCGAACTGCTTGGCTAGCTCGGCTGCCGTAGCTCCCTGCAGGTACGCCGAGCGTGCTCGCTCGATCTCCGGCGGTGAGCCTCACGAGGCGCCACCCGTGGGGGAGCCGGCCTCGGGATCGATCCGCTCAGGTCAAGCTTCCGATACGCCCTGAGTGCCCTGGCCAGTTCCGGGGCAGAGTTCTCCAGCGATCTGGAGAGGACCAACGGAACCGCAGGTCAGGCCGTTGCTCCGAGTCCTCCAAAGGACCGGGCGGCGGCCTGATCTCGTCGGGGGCTCGTCAGAGCACCTTGGTGCCGTACATCTCGCCGAGCGGGTCGGCGAGCAGCTCGAGTCGCTCGCCGTCGGGGCCGCGGAAGTAGATCGACGTCCGGCTGGCGACGGTGTAGTCGACCCCGGCGTCGTCGAGCTTGGCGCGGAGGTGGTCCCACTTCTCCCGGGTCACCGAGATCGCCAGGTGGTGGTGGCCGCCGAGCACCTCGCGGTAGGGGCCGACCTCGATCCCGGGCAGGTCGAAGTAGGCGAGCAGGTTGCCGGCGCCGACGTCGAAGAAGAAGTGCGTCGATCCGGGCAGATCCCTGTTCTCGAACATCTCGGTCAGCGGGAGCTCCAGCAGGCCCTGGAAGAAGTCGACCGTCCGGCGTACATCGGAGCTGATCATCGCGGTGTGGTGGATGCCTCGCGCGCTGGTCTCCGCCGGTGCCTGCGGGAGGTACTCGCGCCTGATCGCCTCACGGTCCCTGGTCAGGGCGTCGAGGTCGATGTCGCGCCGCGCGTTGCTCATCTGTGCTCCTGTGCCGTGAAGTCGGAGAGCGTGGGCCGCCGGTCGGGTGGTCCCCCCAGGACCACCCCGCCGCGTCGCATCCGGCGGTCGCTGCCGACATCGAGATGGTTGACGCGTCAATCAGAGTAGATGACGCATCAACCTGGGCGCAAGCGACGGCAGGGTCGAACGGACCGTGGAGCGCCGCTCAGGACCGGCGGGCGGGCCTTGAGAGACTGCGAGAAGCGGGCGACCGAGGAGAATCTGACCGTCCTGCTGCACGCCGCCTGGGAAGGAGCGCCCGCATGAGCACCACACCGGAGCAGGAGGCCGTGGAGGCCGCGCTCGTCGAGCGGGTCGTCGCCTCGTTCGACGCCTGCGCCGACAGACGGCTCCAGCAGCTGATGGTCGGCCTGACCCGCCACCTGCACGCGTTCATCCGGGAGGTGCGTCTCACCGAGGAGGAGTGGGGCGCCGCCATCGACTTCCTCACTCGCGCCGGGCACATCACCGACGACGTGCGCCAGGAGTTCATCCTGCTCTCGGACACGCTCGGGGCGTCCATGCAGACGATCAACGTCAACAACGCCGCCTACGAGGGAGCGACGGAGGCGACCGTGTTCGGCCCGTTCTTCGTCGAGGACGCACCCGACGTCGAGCTCGGCGGCGACGTGTCGTTCGGCGCGCCCGGCGAGCCCTGCTGGGTGGAGGGCAGCGTGACCGACACCGACGGCACGGCGCTCCCGGGCGCGGTCCTGGAGGTCTGGGAGGCCGACGACGACGGTCTGTACGACGTCCAGCGCGACGCCGGATCGCGCGCTGCCCGAGGCCGCCTGGTCGCCGACGACCAGGGTCGCTTCCGGTTCTGGGGGCTGACCCCCACGCCGTACCCGATCCCCGACGACGGGCCGGTGGGCCAGATGCTGACCGCGACCGGGCGCTCCCCGATGCGTGCGGCCCACCTGCACTTCATGGTGAGCCACCCGGGCACCCGCACCCTCGTCACCCACATCTTCCCCGGGGGCGACCCGATCGGTGACAAGGACTCGGTCTTCGGGGTCAAGGAGTCGCTCGTCAGGTCGTTCGAGCAGCAGCCGGCGGGCGCGCCCACGCCGGACGGCCGTGTCGTCGACGGCACCTGGAGTCGCGCGCGCTTCGACATCGTGCTCGCGCCGGCCGGGGTCTGAGCCCCCGGTCAGGCGCCCGCGACGGCGGCGGCCACGCGGTCGACCAGGCGGTCGTCGAAGAGGTCGGGGACGATCGACTCGGGCCCGGGCTCCTCGACGAGCGCGGCGATGGCATCGGCGGCCGCCGCGAGCACGGCGCTGTCGACCCGGCGTACGCCGCCGTCGAGCAGGCCCCGGAAGATGCCGGGGAAGGCGAGCACGTTGTTGATCTGGTTGGGCAGGTCGCTGCGGCCGGTGCCGATGACGGCGGCGTGCCGGTGGGCCTCGTCCGGGTCGAACTCCGGATCGGGGTTGGCCAGGCCGGACACCACGGCGTCGTCGGCCATCGACTCCAGCATGTCGCCGTCGACGAGCTCCGGCGCGCTGACCCCGATGAACACGTCGGCTCCGGCGAGGCAGTCGCCGAGGTCCCCGTCCACGCCGTCCGGGTTGGTGTGCTCGGCGAGCCATGCCTTCTCGCCGTCGAGGTCGCGACCGCTGTGCAGGACGCCCTGGCTGTCGCAGACCACGATCCGGCGTACGCCCCGGTCGAGGAGGAGGCGCGTGATCGCGCTGCCGGCGGCCCCCGCACCGGACACCACCACCGAGACCTCGTCCATGTCCTTGTCGACGACCCGGAGCGCGTTGCGCAGAGCGGCGAGCACGACGACGGCGGTGCCGTGCTGGTCGTCGTGGAAGACCGGGATGTCGAGCTCGGCCTGGAGCCGCTCGACCAGCTCGAAGCAGCGGGGCGCGGCGACGTCCTCGATGTTCACCCCGCTCACCCCGACCGCGACGTCGCGGATGGTGTGGGCCAGGTCCTCGACGTCGCGGCTCGCCAGCGGCAGCGGCCACGCGTCGATCCCCGCCAGGGTCTTGAAGAGCACGGACTTGCCCTCCATCACGGGCAGGCCCGCCTTCGGGCCGACGTCGCCGAGCCCGAGGATCGCCGAGCCGTCTGTCACCACGAGGATCCGGTTGCCGATGCCGGTCACCTCGGTGACGGCGTCGGCGTCGTCGGCCACCCGCTCGACGTCCTCGGCGACGCCGGGGGTGTAGACCCGCGAAAGGCTGTCGTGGTCGTCGACGGTGACGATCGGGTGGACCTCGATCTTGCCGGGCCGTGCGTTCGGTTCGGTTGCCATGGCTGTCCGGTACCCGACGCCGGAGGCTCATCACCGCGCTGCGCCGACGTTCTCGATTCCTGACATCGACCGGCGCGCAAGCCATTAGCCTCGGCGCATGGCGATCGTTGCAGTCGGGCCGGTCGGGGCCGACGTCGTGGTGCCGACCGACGTCTGCGTGAAGAGCGGGGTACCGACCCGGGATCGGGTGACCATCCGCGGCAGCACCACCCCCGGGTGGGTCTGGGTCCTGCTGCTCCTCACGATCGTTGGTTGGATCTTCGTGTCGATCATGACGTCGCGTCGCTACCGGATCGAGGTGCCGTTCCGTCACGACCTGAACGACCGCTGGCGTCGGACCTATCGGATCGCCACCGGCCTCGTGGTGGCGGGCTTCGGCGCCACGATCGCCGCGATCATCGCCCGGCTGGACCACGCCCTGGTGCCGCTGCTCCTCGTCGTGGCCGGGCTGCTGATCGGAACGGTCAACGGGCTCGTGCGCAACGTCGGCGTGCGCCAGATCGGCGACGAGCGGCTCGCCCTGACCCGCGTGCACCCCGCCGCCGCGGCAGCGATCACCCGGGCGCGTGCCGAGCGCGACGCTCCCCGTTGACCGGATTCGTCCGCGCCCGAGCAGGACACGGCCTAACGTTGGGTCAGATGCGAACCGACAACC
>Ga0123352_10001348_pt1 | contig 32338 bp, 14 predicted proteins | sample TergutLab28metaG_FD_89700 | JGI IMG/M metagenome (GOLD analysis project Ga0123352, IMG submission 89700) | Labiotermes labralis P1 segment gut microbial communities from Petit-Saut dam, French Guiana - Lab288 P1 | ecosystem: Host-associated > Arthropoda: Insects > Digestive system > Gut ...
TCACAGGCAGTGCCGCAAAAACCTTATCTCTGTGGAATGTGTAAATTGTGGTGGATGTGTAGTGACTATAAATTTCGTAATTCCGGCCTCAAAGTTTCCAATTGTGGTGTAAGGCTCCAAATAAACGTAAGTAATCCATTTTTTATGCATGGGATACAGCCAACCTTCTCCTATGGTGTGTAAAAATTTTGTATTTTTGTGATAGGAAATACCGCAATTTTTTAATTTTTTTCGGTACCCTTAAAATACGCCGGCTGGGGGGGTTTTAAAGTTTAAATGGACGCCGGGCTGAAAGTGTTAACTCAGACTGCAGTCTGTACCACAACTGTCAAACAAATGCTTATAATGCGTAAGCATTAGGATATTAAATGTTAATAATTTTCAATTTTTATCTCCCTCACTGACAATTCTGTTCTTTTTCAGGGGACACATCATTAATACAACCAGTGTGCAGTGCAACAGTTGATACTCATGGTCCAAACTGTGCTGTTCTTTCACAGAACATCAAACCCCTTACCCTGGAAGGAAGGTAAATTATGTATACATACAGGGTCCTTGATTAAAATTATTTTCCTGTATTTTAGAACCCCAGTTTGTAAGGCTTAGATTCAGTCGTTAAAGTTTAGTTCTTTGCATGCTAATCCAAAGTTAAAGTTAGAGTCATGATTTAAAAACCAGCCTGTAGTACTGATCTGGCTGATCATAAATGGTTGTTACGTGTTTTTGGAATCACATAAAATGAACATTTTAGAGGGCATGTGTCTGTGTGTTTCATCCGTACTTATAAGTTGTGATTAAACTTGGTGCTGGAATTAATACTACCAATTGTCAGATTAACTGACCAATGGTATTTCCCTTCCCCCCCCTCCCTACATAATGTCTTGTCACACAGATCTCTGCCTAACACAGCATTTATGTTGTCTTTTAAATATATGTTGGTGTATATTTCACAAAGTACAAAAAAGAATTCTTTATGAGAGCACAACATTATAATGTTTGTGACCGTAGAGGTCAGCGTGATGTGCCACATACACCTTCCCTCACTCATGACTGAATAGCACCATTTTCCTGCTTGATATTCTTCCACGTATGTGTGTCCGTGTGATATGCTATATTCCCAAACTTTTGTTTCATGGAGCAACCCCCAAAACAGTTTTCCTCACTGGAGGAACCCCTCCCTTTAAAGACATATACAGGCATGACAACAAAAAGGCAGTTGTTTGCACACGGAGATTGCTCCAGTATTTTCAATTGCCAGACAAAAATTCCCACAGTGTTTCTGGGGACACTTGGTAATTTTTGCAGCATTGAAAAATTGTTATATATTTATTCCACGATCTTTAGTGGAACCCCTAATGATGATTTGCTGAACTGTGGTAGGGAAACACTGCTGTACACTTCAATCATTCCATGTTGTGGCAGGCAGGCCAGCAATCACTGTTATTCGCATTTGCCTGGGTTCCACCCATTTTAATATAATACACTGTGGTTACTATTAAATTTTTACTCATCGTGTGTCTAGATGTTACTTTAAATGGCTTGCAGTGTCAGGTGTTGCATTATCTTCCTGAAAGAAAGCATGTTTCCTCATAATGAAGCAGGTGTTCAAAACATGGTGTAAGAATTTGTGTTTCATACCAGTGTGAATTTATGGTCTCAGGAGGACATGGGCCCAATAATCCTGTTAGCCATGCTAGAAATGAACTATGACATCATATAATGACCCTTCATGGATTAACCTGAGGTTTTGTGTAGACTGGTACTGATTATTCTGAAAGTTCACATATCAACCGAGATGAAACTAGGCTATGAAGTAAAAAATGAATGTGAAGTCAGTTTCTCCAGCATACACCTCAGGAGGCACCAATTCACAAAATCCAGTTTTCTTTGCCATCTGCAATGTAGATTATTTTCAATGACAGTTGTCTTATACAGATGCAAGTGCTGCAGTTTTGTAGCACTTCGTGATAACGATACAGACACACCCACCTGCTGTGCAAGTTCCTTAAGAGATTTATACGGAGATGTCTCCAGTCTAGCACCATTCTCATTCAGCATTTCTTCTGCATAGTCTGTGGCTGTCTGAAATGCAGCCTTTTGCTCAAACTTTTCATTTATATGTAACTTGTTTTCTTTTGTGGAACTGCACATCTGGAAGTTTTCATCTGAATTTATGATTTTCCTGCTTGTAGCATCCATATTTAGCACATGTACCACTCAGCAATGCATATAATGATTGCACGTGACTCGTAGAGATGTTGCAGATTTTCCAATAAACAGTGTTGGAAAATACAGGATGATCAAAAGTCTCTGTGCATGTGATGATTACAATACAGAAAGCAGGTGCACAGAGACTTTTTGATCACCCTGTAGCAATGAGTGGATTTGGTGTATAGCATAACCTGCCTGTTAGGAAGTGACTAATGACAGGGTTCTGGCATTTTATATGACAGGAATTGACACAACCAAAAGATTGTTTATATGAAATATCTTTTTTTTCCCCCCAGCCAGTAAATGCATATCATATCTTTCTGAGCCATAATATGATTGATGCTTTGTATTATCTTTCCTTCTCCTTTCTTTTGCCTTGAAATTGCAGTCTTCCACTTAATTATGATGGTCTGTCAATTTTATTTGTTTACAGTGTGTGTGGATGTAAACTTTTTTGTCAGCTTGTGGCATTTTTTTTGTACTTTAAGAAACACTTTGTTCTTGCATAGGTCAGACTTTTCTCTGTGTATGAATCTTTGTCATGATGTAAAGTAGGAAATTTTTGTGCTTGGATATTATACATTGTTTTGCACTGTGTAAACTCAGAAACATTGATTTTACAAGTCAGTTGCATGTACAGGGGGACTTAATTTGTAGAAAACAACCTAGTATGGTCTGAAAAATTTAGAAACATATCTTAATTTCAGGGCCACATTTCCATTATCACTCATCTTCTTGTGTATTTACCATTATTTACCCAAACTTGAGACAAAAATTCGTTTCCTAATTTGTCTTCTGAAAAGAGGAGAGTTGCCTTATAATTGTGCATGCTGTTCAACCTGTTCTATGTAGATATTTTCCTGAAAACTGAAGATTGTGTACAGGGGTCACCTTATATTCAGGTAGAGTCAGTATTATTTTGAAAAAAAAAATTTTCCAAGATTAGTGTAATATTTGTAATGTAACATGATTGACTGTGGTAATACAGAGTGTTCTTGTGTTAAAATTAATCCATTGTTGCCAGAAATAAATGGCCTGTATAATGTACAGGAGAGACCAAGATTTAAATGAGAGTTGTGTAAGGAGGCCATTAAATGGTTGTCATCTGTACCTGACATTTAGCATTTTGAGCAGTAAGCTGTGTGATGGGTATACCTGACAATAGGCACCAGAATTTGTGTCATGTTTGTAATGTAACAGGATTGCTTATGGTATTACAGGGCATATTTTGTGTGTGTTGGTTGGATTTAAAAGGAGTGTATTGTCTCTCTTTTTGTCCAGAAATAGTGTTGTATTTGTAATGTAACATTGTTGACTGTTATGGCAGGATTTACCGTTTGTGTATGCGTGTGTGTGTATGTTGGAATCAAAAGCAGTGTATTGTCTTTTGTTCTCCAGAATTTATGCTTTTAGAATTCGGGAATACACACTGCAGTGAACCAAATCTCACTAGATTACACATATAACTTCTTTGCAATCAACAATATTGTATAGTGATTTACAGAAGAAGGCAACTTACTTCTGCAGCTACAGATAAAATTTCCAAAAGGGTCCTTAGTGTTTATACAACCACCACTTGACCTTGAATTATTCAAAATTCATTCCAGTATATTAGACCGAGTTCACCACAAGATTCCAAAGAGAACAGCGTTCACATGTTCTTTTGATAATACCATCTAAAAGAGCACCTATGTACTAGTTGTCTTTTGCTTAAACCTGTTATTAACCTACATCACGTACAGCTACCCAGTACTGCCTGTATGTGTATATGTTGCTAAATGTATGTATAGTACATTTTATTTTAGATGGCACATCTTATTTTAAATGTGTATGAATTCATTAAAGTGTGAGATCTCGTACTACATTTTTCAGTTGTATGTCAACACTTTATTTATTTTGTACACCCCACTGATGGCTATTGATGTGGCCAAAACATCCAGCCATTGATATTGTTTACAATATATCTTACAATATATGTTGCATTGATGGATTATATGTTGGTTTTCTGCGTGATGCGTGCAAGTTGTCTTGCTCAGAAAATGTAAATTACAGATGTATGATGTTTATGGTAGAATTTCATGTTACAGTATTACCTGATTACTGTGCTGTGTAATGTATAAGATGTTAACAGTTCCTATATCATTACATTATTCTTGACAAATTTCGTGTCTTCTTTCTGAGTGTCTGTTCTTTGGTTTTATAGCAATCCACCATTGCCACACCCTGTCAGTAAATTGTTCCACTGTAGCACATCAAGTCACTTGGATCCTTCTGGAAGTTTTAAGACTCCATCTCATGAATATCATCATCATGTGAGTGAAGCAAGTGTTACTTACGAGAACCTGAATTTGGATTACATAGCAAAACTCACCTCGGAAGGTTATGCCAAGGATGCTGTAATAAGGGCATTAGGCATTACTAGAAATGATGTTGAAATGGCCTGGTGCATTTTGCATGAATTTGCTACAAAAGAAACCACAACATGATAAATGCATAACTTTATTATCAGTCATTTCCCTTGATGTTTGCTAGAATAATTTGAAAATAAAATAATAAATGTATATATAAATGCAATATTGTTGGAAGAAACTCGATTGGAACTGTGACAAAGTATGAATAATGTGCTAGTATTCTGGATAAGGAACCACGAAAATGTGATAATTCTGATCATAATTGTGGGGTCATGTATTGTATTTCAGTGAGTTGTCTTTTCATTTCTAGTTTATCTCTGTGAGGTTGGTGATACAAATGTAGGTCAGGCTATATGCATAATTTCACCATAACCAATTACCATTTATCAGTAATCTCTATACCTTGATTTAGTAACTGTACTCTTATTAGAAAGCTATGATACACTTCTCTATCACTTGACTTCTGTAACTGCTCTTATATACAGACCATAATTTTGACACTTAAAAAACTGTCTTCATATGAAGATGTGAGGTAAATTGATTGTGTGGAATGTCTTGGTTCATTTGGTAATTTATTTTTGCCTCCTTAGATACAGTCATGATATGAAATATCTACTATATAAATGAAAAAAATTGGGGTGTAGCACAGTCCGTGCTTGGTTATAATGCATTATTCCTAAGAATGAAAACTTGCAGGGTATTAAGAAATTTGTTCCATATAAAATGAAAATTAATGTGTACTCTTTAAAATTATATTATGATACAAATTTATTACAGTGTGGTGTACTAAATTAAAAATGTTATCTTTTTTACAAAATTTTCATTAAATATAACTTTTAACTGTCAATTAACACAAGTCAAGTAAATTTCTATTCCAAATAACTAATGCTCGTTAATGTCATTTGTTGGTGGTTTCAACCCCTACCAATTACTAGTCAGTGTGTACCTCATTAAAGTTATTCACTTTAGTACAATACTATCATTCTTAACTTTCCTGGAATACAACTTGAACCAGTGTCTTCTCATATCTTGTAACTATAACATACAGCAGAATTCCTGGTTGTCTGGGTTGTAAGTGTTCTTAATGGTAAAATATTTTCATCCAGTTCAATCAGTAATTTGTAATCACTGTTGGTATGTAGGAGTGTTGCTGTGGTGTGTGCAGTGTATTGGAAGTGGTGATGTGAGGAAACTGATATTTTAAACATAAAGTTTGCACTTTAATATAGACATTATATTTATAAATTTAAATTATATATTTGTATGGTATAAAAATTACTTCTTACAAAAAAAAATATAGTGCAGCAACAAGTCAGCAGATGAGAATGAAATGTTGTGCATAGAATTTGTAAAATAAAGAGTGTCATAGTCAGCTCATATTACTCTATTACATGATCTGCTAAGGTAAGTGACCTGATTATAATAAAAGAAATGGCATGGAACGGATTTTATTAGTTATTTCTTACACTGTAATTGTTAACTGAAATTTTTCTCAAATGTAACTTATTTTCTATCGGCACTGTGTACATAACATAAACATTTTACCACATTAGAATCTGTAACATTTGTCTGGAAAACTTTAGATTATGAGCCAGGTTACTGAAGTCAGTATAATGACTAGGTTGTGGGTTTGACAGCCAAAGAAGTTTGTTTTGATTCCTGGGAGCAGCCAGGGATTTTTCTCTTCGAAGCATCCACATCAGCCCTGGGACCCACACATTCTCCTATTTGGAGGGTACCAGGAGCTCTTTACCCAAAGGCAAAGCCACTGGAGCATGAAGCTGACCACGTACCTGAATCTAGTAGTGATGTTAAGAATGAGGGGGGCTGTACCTGTGCTACCCCTTACACCCTCATGTCATTTACAGGGAGAACTTTACTTTTACTTTATACTTCTAACAGTTCTACATCAATCATGTAAGCCTAAAGGTTTGGGCCCTTGTTTGTTAGTTAGTTAGTTATAGCTAAATTTTGTATTTTTTACTATATCTTTGTGATTGAAGAGTGTGACAGGCATAGATGGACTTTGAAGTGAGATGGAAAGAATGCTGTGAACATATGTTCTTTATAATGATTCCATCACTCAACATCTGATGGATGCATGACAAGGATGGGAAATGTACAAATCAAATTCCATTTTATAAAAACAGTGCTCAAGTCAGAGCAGATTTTAAGAATATTTGAAAGTGTCTTTTTTGGTTATTTTATCATGTCCACTTGGCCATTGCTTGCAAACAGAATCCATATTAAGACTCAGTAATATGAATCCTGTGATTCTTATGTACAGTATATCATCTTTGTGTTGGCTGCTCTTGTCAGTACATTTGAATTCTAAGTATGAGAGAAGAGAAAGTCGAGATTCATGAATGGAATCAACATGACCATGTTAACTTCTTTGCTAGTTACTAAGATAAATATTAAATTAAAATTAATAGGAACATTTGTTATATTTGACAGAAAGTGTGCAGTTACGAGTAAATGAGCAACTGAACAAGTGAGAGATTTTGCATACACATCATGGACATTTTCAACATAAGTTATGTCAGTACTCTCTGTTTTTGTTAGGGTTGTTTGCAGGATCTTGGACATAATACGTATTTTTTTTATGTATAAGACTTGCCCTGTTATGTGTACAATACAGCGTCCAAGACAGTAGTAATCCATTCATACATGACTCTTTACTGATAAAACAAATTGCTTTGCTTTACAAGTGAGCTACATGTTAGGGTTGTAATAAAGCCATTACCATATTTTTGCAAGAAATATAGGGTGGAAAAAAGTTACAAAACAATTGTGTGTTTTTTGTACGTGTGTTGAAGATTCAAACCATACAGCTATATTCAGAAAACATATTGGCCTTGGAGTAGCTATGAAAGTTTAAAATTAATTATACTGTACTTTATCTGATCACATGGGGCCAGACAAGTTCTGAATTATTGAGTATTCCAAATTCTTGGATAAAACCTATACTGTCCCAAGTTCTTACAGGTAATTTTTTTTGTTACTGTTGCTATACGTGGGCTGTACAACTAATCGGAGTATTCCATTTGAATATCTGCATCTGCTGCTTCAGGTTTGTCAGGTTCCTTTTCTATGTTTTCTGGAATCTTCATAGCTAAAAAAGTTGATGGTGTAGGAGACATGGGGTCAGGAGATACCACAACAGTTGAGGTACAAACACTTTTGGGGGCCTTTTTGAATTTGTCCCTGAGATATGCTAATTTCACTGATGAATTTTTTTCTGATGAAAAGCAAAACTTCAGGTCTTGGGACTACTCTGCTCAAATGCCAGATTGTCAGGTTTTCTGAATTATTGGATGTTTGAATATTATATTATAGTTGGGGAGCTGAGGTTGTAGTTGGTGACTCTAAATTCTTTCTAAAATTTGTGTTCTTTTTGTATTCTGTCATTTAAAAATTGGGATAAATTTTGTTATGCACTTGTGAAAACTTATATTGTCAAGTCATCGAAAATCTGTTGTGATTGTAGTAGCGAATAAGATGTGGATCCATCAGTGCAAATGCTGGAAAGCAGAGTTTGTCAACCCTATTCGACCTAGACGTGTAGGGGATTATTAGGTTTCTGATTTTGTGCAGTTACTTTTGTCTTGTATGCACACCGGTAGTCCACAATTTTTGCAAGTTGTTATTGTCAAACAATTTGTTTATCATTAAAGGGTTTTGCTGGATTCATGTTGTTTTGTTGTTGTTTAATACATAGACTTCTTCACCTCCAGCATAGACCTTTATACACCTGACACAGTAATATTCAACTCTCAGTTGCACAAACAAAGTGTGCAACATTTTTTCAGTTGTTTCTTGCATGTTACAGAATTACTGTCCACTATCTATTTTGGATCAGACTATGGTATTTGTGTTGTATTTTTTATAGCATTGTGTGTCTGTTTCATGTATTGCAGCCTACAGGGTAAAGAAGAATTGCATATGACCCCATTTATCTTCGTGAGTTATGTGTGTGTGGTCAATGCTCTTCATTCTGGTGTCAAAACACAAATGTCTGGCAAGGATTTGTAACACTAGGAGTGGTGGCAGGAAATCAGAGAAGAAGAGAATGGAGCATAATTTTAATGCTTGAATTTTCTTGTGCATGCAGTGGAGAGTACTATTCAGCCTCCAGTTTTGTGGGAAAAACTTTGCTTATTTATAGCAGCAACTTGTCTATATAGTTACCAAGCTGTGGGCTAGACAATCCAGTGTTCAAATCCTGGCAAGGTAAGAGATTTATTGCTTCTCCAAAACATCCAGACTGGCTGTGCCCCTCCTCCCTGCCAGACTGCTGTTTAATGGGTACTAAAGGTACTCCCCAGGCTGGTGGCTCTTTTCTAAGGGTTTAGCACTGGGGGGAGGGGGGGGGAGGAACCCCCAAGTACTTAATGAATAGTGGGTGAACCCCAGAGCCATTCTGGATGTTTGCAGATTACGTAGCTCTCTTGCCTCAGCTCAGGGTGGACCTCAGATGAATATGAATGAATTCCAGCTGTTAAAATGTGAACAAAATTTCATCAAAGCTCTTCCATTTTCATTTTCTTAAAGTAATGTCCCCTTGTCTTCAACATATGTCAAATAGTGGCACCTTATGTGAAGAATCAAAATATATTAAATTATTTCATACAGTAGAGATTTAAAGGGCGATTTCATTTCTTAGTAGTGACAGAAGGGAAGAGGTTTAGGCATAGGCAGCGGCAACAAATCTGATTCCTTGCCTCTACATTAACTTATCAAATTTTTGAACTAGAATCACTGTTACCCATGCTTTGAGTGGTAAGTTCACTGTTGATAAGGTAAATCCATTGAATATTTTAATCTTTCATTGATGCTGGGGGTTTAAATTACAGATACTGTCCAGAACAGAGGAGTTTTAAATTTGTAGTACCCTTAAATGCATTTCATCATATGCTGAACTGGGGCTAGCAGCACATGAAAAATTAGAGATCCATGCAATTTAAAGAGGCCAGCATTAAAGGGTTAGTGATAGTTTGTATTCAGTTATGGGCCTGGAAATTACTGAATGAAGGATCTTAATCTCTACAGTAATGTAGGCTGTTAAAAAAGAAGCAGTTAGGCTTTAAAGAAAGTAAGAAACCTGATAAATGCTCATTATCGTGGATCATTATATCAGATCACATAGCTTAACCTCTGTTCTGTACAGTGTCATATCACCAAGCCAGTTGGCTGAATCAGTAATGCTTCTGACTTGTATTTCAGAGGAGTCAGGGTTCAAATCTGCACATATTTTAATGGTCTTCTTCAGTCCCTTCAAGCAGATGTTAACATTAGATGTCAAATTATTCATGACTTTCTTTCATGCCCTTTCTAATTCAGTATCATTCTTCAATGCTGTGCAGTCTGCAGTACTGACAGCATCATTAAATAACAATAAATAATAGAGACATGTCATGACTAATGAATTCTGTGTGAATACTACAGGGAGCTCAATTGAAAACTGAGCCCAGATCCACGGTAAGCTTAACAACCTTACATTTCCTCATGTAATATACACATTGTAACTTTACTGCATATTAAAGAGTATGTGTTGGAAGCGACCTTCTGCACTCTGACAAGCCTGATTTTGAAAGAGCCAAAGCGCTGGGAAACCATATTCTGAAATGCCTATGACATGTTTATATGATTTCTTCCTTAAAAATAGGTTCTACAATTAAAATTCTCTGTATTAAACCGTGCATACCCACAAACAAAAGAAACATATGGTATGTGGCACTTTGTCGGGGTCACCAATTTTGTGGTGTACTGTAGGGTTGTTATGGAACAACTACAGTACCAACATATATACTGATGTTTATTGAAGTCTCGTAAGTCATACAGTAGTCTTATTAGCTGTGGCAGGAATGCTGTAATGACATGTGCGTCTGTTGATCTTGTGCTAGCGATGAGGTCTGCTGGACTGCTTGCGGTTGAATGTACATGGGAGAATTGATCAGAGAGCTGCTGTCAGGAAAGGTGGCCACTGGCCGTGTGGGTGTTCCCACAGGTACACTTCTGCAAACAACTATTACAGCCAGTAGATACAACTAGACAGTGTAACTTAGCTGATGCAATATAACGTACAAGCAGTGATAAGGCTGGTGGTGGTGAGTCTTGCAGGTGCCATTAAACTTGCTGTGAAGTATCAGTAATTTCTAGACATGATCTTAAAATAGTATTTAATAATCTGTTCTCCAGGTGCCCAGCATGTCTGAGAGTTGAATTAGGTCATTTCAACAATATGACTAACGTGTCAGGTTATGTACACACACACACACACATTATGTGCAGAAATATAAGGCCATTAACCTTGCCATGCATCTGGTTTTGGCTTCCAACTGAATTCCCTGTATGGGTGTTGTAGTATCTCATCATGACATTTTGTTAAAGAGAGTATCTTCATATAAAAAATATACAGGTGTCTGAGAAGGCACACCAGGCTTTGTTAACAATATTTATTGACACAAAGGACAGAAAACAATGAAAGTAGAAGAACTGTAGAATGTAAGACAAGCAGTTTGATATATGAATCAGTTTACCCCAACACTGCATAGGCTTTTAGAAGTTAAGTGACATTTACTACATCTCTGGGGCAATGAAACAACCTCACTTCTTTCTAGCCACTGACCTGGAAAGAGGGTATGTACAGAGCTGGTAATGGCAAACATATTAGCTACCTGTGATGTTTTGTGATTTTCTTAAAACCTTGGAGTACTTTCTCAGACTCTGTAGAATAGTTATAGGTGACATAGATGTGTAACAGTTACAGTTATTCTAGTCTTTTGAGGAGGTAAACAGTGCGCATCCTACATACAAGTAATGTGGAATAGAGAGAACTTCCAGAGTGTCAGAAATTGAAGATGCACACAGAGAAGAATTCCTACCATGTGATGATTTCCAAACTGGGGCACATCTTCCTCAAGGAGTGGGCACCACATTCTGAATTTGTGTGGAATAGGAGTTGCTTGACAACTTTCTTACTAAACAATTTAATCCTTGCATACTTTACATTACAAGGCTACAATAATATTATATAATTTTATGGTTAGGCATTCCGTTGAGATGTGTGAAAACTAGACAAAGAGAAAGGACCCTGAGTCACTGTAATTGTGATTGACGTTCCTCTGTGTTTGTTAAATGTTATATAGCTTATGTTTTACACTGCACAAGGGAAAGAAAATATTTTCTCCCTATATGTTTTGGAGTTACAATCTTAATAAATGGGAAAGAAAAATTATGTGAGTGAATTATGTAACATTCTCTGTAATATGATAAATACAAAGGTGGAAATTATAGTGTGTAATTTGAATTAGGATTTAAAACTTAAAAAATTGCTAACTTCATTACATAGTGAAATACTTGTTAGTGTATTTCCAAATTCTTCCATCATTTGGTTTGGTATAGAAGTGACACAAGGTGTGACAGTAATAGCCATCAATCACAATTCTTTTAGAGAGTGGTATGCTTTTAATGCACCCTGTTTCTACTCATATGGTAGCCTGTTTCATCTCATACAACAAACCAACAGCAGGCTGATAAAACACCAAAGAAACGTTATGTAAATCACAGTATGTTATTTTAAATCACTGATTGATGCTTGTTATTCTCACACCTGCAAATTTTCATCACAACGGAATGTCGTCCCACGTAAAAATAGGAAGAGTGGAAATTGAAGATTATGTAAGGACTAAATAATTGAATTGCTGAAGATGAAGTGTAACTGTATGAAGTTTGGAAATCTGCCATCTCTTTTCTTCATTTTTATCTCCTTTTTGGGTGTATCTTCTACTAAATGTGCCTATTTTATCTTCCTCTCTGTATTTCACATTCCATAAAATATAATGTTTATAGAAGTAATAAGACCAATATTATTATGTACTATAACTGCCTGAGGTATTGTTGTTTATACTTGGACTAAGACTGAATTCAAGTGAATGTTGTGATGGAAATAACCTTATATTTAACTTAATTAATAGTATGCCAAAAATATTTTGGGAATTCTGCTGTAATGTCTTATTTATTATTAAAGTAGGATGCTTTGAGGCAGCTTGTCACTTACAGAGCAATATAAGTGAGTTATTGAGAGGATAGGGAGAATATTTAAGTAAGCTCAATACAACCACTTTCTTAAACAAATAGTTGTAAAAGTTCTCCTCTTGCATTATAGTTAACAATATGTGGCATGGACAGAACTAGATTGGTTATTATTTTGTCATGTTATTACATTTTTTTGTACATATAATATGAGAAATAAAGTATAAGTGTTGATTACAGAAAACTTATGGCTGTTGATACATGCCATGTCATCATCAGTAGATGTAATATGCTGCACAGTTAAGTCAAAATGTAGTTCCCATACACTGTGGTTGGAACTTGTTAAACAAGTGCATATATACAGCTGTCATAACTTATGATATTATTCTGTTATGTGCTAAGAATGTCTGTGATTTCATTGTGCTTTCTTCACAAGTTCCTTATTTCTTTAGATGTGACAGAAATGTTAATTAATTCTTACAAAAGACACCTGTGACATATTCAAGCATGCTTATAGGTGAAGGTATTGCAACAATTATGAAAAAGCACCACTACATTGAAGCAGGAGTCCCACTGATGCAAATATCAGCACATCCTATATGCAAAGAATTCTTGGGCTGCTGCCTAAACCACCATATGTCAGTCACTCTGCACATAGTTGTCCAACATGAATATAAACAAAAATTATATAAATCACCAACAGATGCATTTTAACATTTATGATGTATCTTTTTCACAGTATTGTCACCAACATGTTTTGGCTGGTATTCCAGCCATCTTCAGGGTGTTGTTCTTAATAGAAGAATATAATTGTGGTGGTGGCTTTGTTCATTTTTAGTAGTTTTTCTTTCATATTCTTGTAGGCATATGCAGATTTTGCCTGTTGGGCACTGATTATTTTAATATGTTCTATCTTCCATGTATTATTCAGATCCAAGAATGTAAATAACCAACAAATGCACATGAATATTAATGATGTATTTTATTCACAATATTCTCACCAACCTGTTTCAGCTGGTATTGCGGCCATCTTCAGGGTGAATAGAAATTGTATTCTTGTGATAAGAACATCACCCTGAAGATGGCTGGAATACTGGCCGAAACATGTACGTTATAGTATCGTGAATAAAATATATCATAAGTGTGAAAGAGGAACATATTAGAATGAATATAAATCTTTGAAGATTTTCATTACTATTCCAAAGATGTGTCAATCACATGGCATTTATTTTGTCCTCAACTCTGGGGTGAACTTACTGCAGACATCAGCCTGGTCCATGTGGCCCACAGAGTTTAGGACCAGTAAATGCCATGTTATAGGAGGTTCTCAGACGTCAGTCACACGACCCTTCTTACTGCCATGCAATTGTCACTGCTGTGGACTGTTAAGGAAAATCCTGAAATTCACATTGCATGTCAGTGTGCAGAAGGCTGTGGTACAATGGTTTAGTCAGCAGCCATATTTTCACAGGCCAGATTGTGCATAATTAGGACTCTGTCTCAATGCATGTGGTGATTGCTGCTGACTGTTGCATTGCCTTCAACTGACACATCCCCAAGTGGATTTTAGACATACATCACAACAACAACAATAATAATAATATGAACTGCATAGTGTGTTTGAAAACCCATAAACTGAGTTATTATGTGCACTCTGCATCAGTATTTTCATGTAATATACCAACTAAATGCACTAACATTATATGACATTACAGTTTTCACGTAACACTACAGGGCTTTGACAATGGTGTATGTCTCACACAAACTTTTTTTTTGACATTGCCCATGGTCTAAATTATAAAACAAAAACACGAAGTTTCGGAAGCTGGCTCTGTTGTTTTGCCTGAAGACGGAAGGAAACCCGATTTCCGAAACGTCGTGTTTTTTAAAAAAAAAATATATGCTAGACAAAATTTTAAAAAGGTGATTGAGTCATCACTGCACCCTGACATGTTTCGGCATGACATTGCCATCTTCAGCGAGTGCAGCCCAAGCTTAAAATCAAGTAAAGCAAACTGGATTAAATTTATAAATTTCGTTGCTTTCAGTACATATTTTGCAGAATGTACTGAAGGCTAGTTCGTTTACGAACTACTAGATGATCTGTGTTACGAACTGTGCTAGTTGAACACTCAAACGTGAGTCGGCGCAAAACAGCTACGGTATGTGCGCTAACTGTGGGAACTCAAGTCTATTAATCTATGGTCTGTAACAATCCATGGATGACAGGTAAGAGGAGATTACACGGGTTAGGTACTAGAGTTTGGATACCCTGACGACATATTGGCTGTGATTGGTCAGTGTAGGCGATCATGGATCAGCGGTGACATTCAATTGTTTCACGTATTTGTATTCGTACGTGGGTTATGGTTGGGAAAGCTAATTGTGTGTAAGCTTGAGATACGGAGAAAGAATAAATAAATAATATGTAGCTTCTGTATGTGTTGTTGCACTTAATGTTGTAGTAGGTTAATATCACACGAAGCAGTCAATTGATTTGGTTGTAGTCCTTAAATGGATTTTAATTGTGTGATATGGAAAAAGAAGGTGAACATTGTGCACCAGAATCGGCAGAACAACCCGACGTCGGGAATGTAATGGAAGTTAACGAAGACAAAGAGAGAACTATTTCGCATTTTCGTGTACTACAATTAGACGATGAAGGCAGTGTTGCTCAGAATGGGTGTTCTACGAATGAGGTAATGAAATATGTAGCAATTCCCTGTTGTAGTCTCCATGTGTTTTCGTAGTGTAAACACGTCCTAATTATTTTACCCAAGGACGGCTTTTGAGAGATAACATATTTTCTTTGCCGAATTTTGTACTCAATTTTTCGTCGGTGCGCGTGTTGTCCCTACTTGTGTAACGAATGCTTGGGACCGGGGTGAGAGGTGAAAGCGTCATGAATTGGTAGCATGCAGGCGTGTTTCCCTCGTGCGTCATGTTGGCATATATTTACTAAGATTCTAATTGGCTGTGCCGCAGACTGTCTCTTTATCAGTGTCATTTTATCTATTTTCACTAATTTCCATTGATTTTTATGTATCCAGGGTGCAATATGTTCTCTCCGTGAGCCTTTTATCCTTTTTAGCTTGGTACTTTGTTGTAGCCATTCATTACCGTTCTGAGATGTAACTTCCTTCAAGCATTTATTCTATAATACCTAGAAATGTTATTATTTATTATGACAAGCAATATTTTATTTCACCATGGGTCTCTATCACAAGACTGTAATGTAACAATTGAAGTCATGCTACACAATATATGTGAAACAGCATAGCCAGTTAATCCGCCACTTCTACACTTTGAGGTCTAGTGACGAAACAGAAGCAGCTTACAATGTACAGAGGTTAGTCTTTGAGTTTGCATTTTAGTGACAAAGTTTAGATAAACCTTTATTAATTACCTTTACAACCATCTACTACATTACAGTCACTATCAGTGTTGCCAACCCTGATTTACAAGGGTGTTGTTTCTTGCACTTTTACATTCATTCCTTAAAATAAGTTATGTTTGTTTTCATTATATGTACCTATCCATGTATGTCGTTGCTGTGATAAATACGTCAATTTTTAGGTGTTTGTATATTGGCTGTAGTAACCAGTTCGGTAGAACTAGAGAAAGAGGTATGTTGTTTAGGACTAGAGCAAGCACATTTATTATTTTTCATTTATATAGTAACAGGTTACAAAATGAAGCAAAATATATGTGAGAGTTATAGTGCTGTTTTCTCCTAACTGTCCTGTACATTTCATGTATAATGTAGTGATCTGCAACATGAAAATAAAATAAGCAGGTCTGGCAAAAGGTTTGAAGAATCCCTTTTCACTTCTGACTTTATGTAAAAGTATTTTTGAAGATAACTCTCCTTTTTTTTGTATGCAATTCCTTGTTTCAGACAATATCCTGTCATTGTTTGATCTGTAATGTTACCTTGGGTGACATTGTTGGGTCTTCACACAATGTGTTTGGACAACTTAAAACTTCTGACTCATCAAGAGTCTCTGTATTTGAGAAGGTTGGTCAGATATTGAATAGAAATCTACATACCATCAATCTTCATAGTGAAGTGGTTTGTGGTAGATGCTTTAATCTGCTAACAGAATATGAGGAAACAAAATGCAGACTGCAAAGAATACGTCTGGATCTGGTAACAAAGTTTGAGATTACAGAAAATAAACACAAGGATCCTCTAAAAGAGGTGTCACAGAAACAGGTAGAGTTAGAGGATAATTATCAGAAATGTGATGCCAACCATACTCTTGAACATAGTGACATTCCCCTACTAGTTATAACAGATGAAGGGAAAGTTGTTGACAGAAATGGTAAGGAGAAAGAAGTGTCAGTGAAAAGAAAAAGAATTAGAACTAATGGAAAAGGAGGTCTTACTAGTGGTGCAAAACTAAAACCATTTGTGTGTTCAGTGTGTGGTAAAGGGTTTCGTGCATTCAGTCACAGAGTTGAACATATGCTTATACACCTTGGAGAGAAGCCCTGGAGTTGTGGTGAATGTAAGAAAACATTTCGTACAAAAAGTGCCTTAAGAGTTCACAGCACAAAGCATTCAGGAGAACGGCCTTACACTTGCCAGCAATGTGGGAAATCGTTTCTTGACCGATACTATTTTGAGGAACATTGTCGCATCCATTCAGGGGAAAGACCATTTATTTGTACATATTGTCAGCGCCCATTTGCCCGAAAGAAGGACCTTGTAATCCACACAAAAAGCCATACAGGTGACAAGCCCCACAAATGTATGTCTTGCCCCAAAACATTCGCTGTCAAGTCACGTCTTGACAGACACAGACGTATACATTCAGGGGAAAAGCCACATCATTGTGCATATTGTGATAAGTCATTTGCTCGTCGTGATGATTACAAAGTACATGTGCGTCTACACACAGGAGAACGCCCATTCTGTTGTGCAGTCTGTAACAGAACATTTACTAACCAGTCAAACTGTTTGGTACATGTAAGAATACATGAAGGTTCCAAACAGCGTTACCCATGTCCGGTGTGTGGACAGAGCTTTGACCGGCGTAACAAGATAGATAGACACATAACCATGCACCACAGGGATGTATCGAATGAAGCAGAGTTAGAAACCAAAGCAAAAGATTCAACAGAACCACCTGCAGCACAGGTCATGGACACCGAGATCAGAAATCTGACACCTATTTCACTCCAGCATGTTGCCCAGGTTCAAGTTGAGTCATTGGACACATCAGCTTTATCTCATCCTGACAGTGTCAGTCAGGCTATTCCACAGCCCTTGCTTCATGCAGAAACCCTGCAGAGTTTGACTGTTACAGATCTTCACTCTCTCCAGACATTGCCCATAACTCAGGTAGCACAGCTGGAATGGAGTGATGGAACAGCAGCTGGTACAACCACCACTTATGTTAACATCACACCTGGAACTTATGTTAACATTATAAATTGATTTTTGTAAGAATAAAAATTATTCTGCAAATGAACTGGAAAAGAATGTGTACATTTCAGTTGAAATGAGTTTGCAGCATGTGTAAATGAACTGCTTTGGCCAAATATAATGTTTACACTGTATTTTTAACAATTTCCTACTTTCCATGGGTGAACAGATTTCATGTGGTGCATCATGGTGTCATTGTGAAATTTTAGGGCAATTTATTAACCTGAGTTCTTAAATGTATACCATTACTGTATTAAACTGTGACAGTTTCTGAATTTCTGGCTCGGTTTCCTTTTGTAGTTTTGTACCCCAAAATTTTCTGTTAGGTTACTGATCATGGTGATCATGCATTAATAATTACATTTGCACAGCTATAATATTTGACGGGTGTGACTTGGAGATGATAAAAATTGTGCAGGACCATAACATTTTTTCAAAGATATTGTAACAATAATGGTGATTGTAGGCTCAGTGTAGCATGTATATCACAACACTGATACATTATAATAGATACACATTTACTTCCAACTAACTGCACAATACATAGTTGGTAATAATTTGTGTATATAAGACAGCAAATGATTAAACAGGCTTATTGGTATGAATAACAGCTGACCTTCATGAAAACAAGTCTCTTTTTACAGTGAATGCTGTGGCAGATTGTTAGTATTTATCATCCATAATTGGGATGTGCCACTTCAAGCTGTACTGTACCATGGATCAGGCAGTTATTGTCCACCTTGTGACGACAGAGGGCTGTGCTCAATCCCAGTGCAGTTTGGTAGGATTTGTGGTTGACACAGCATTAGAACAGTTATTTTTTCCAGGCACTTTGGCTTTCTCATGTCAGTATCATTCAACCAGCGACCCAGAATCATTCATTTGTATTTCACTGGGGCTACATAATGGTAGCAATTGTCAGTGTTGTTCCATAACATATAAGAGATTGCATGTCTTAAAACTGACACTGGTTTCCTTCCATGTGAATATTTCATATCACAACATATTTATATAATCATATTTAAATTATTGTGGGAACCAAAAATTATGGCAGTCTTTCAATAACATTGCTAGATTTCTGTACTGAAAATCTGATCACCCAATAAAGGACTATACCAGGAACACACACTGCCTGACCTTGCACAGAGTTTTATATGGCCCTTGCACTGAACATTGAAATTCGGTTCATTAAAATCTTGTTTCATGTGTTGGATAAGGTGTTTTCAGTTTGTGTAAGAATTGTTGTATAGAAGTTGCCACTGCCATCTGATCATTTGTTATGGGAGTATAAAGGGCCAGTCATTGTTTACTGAGCATGAAACACTTTACAGTGTTCTTTTGCAGAGTTGTAATGAAGGTTTTCTATATGTGGGGAAGATACTGAACTCTGCCTCCTCCCTCCATCCAAAAATGATAAGATTCTTAGGTATTTTTTATACGGACATACAGTACATAATGTACATTATATCAAAGGTACACAAGTTTTCCTAAATATCTAGACGCCACCTCCAAATTCTAGGTTCAGGAAGGGTGACATGAAACAAAGCCACACTGAGGACCCACAAATATTAAGCGCCACACTACAAAATTTAGTCACCTGGGATTTGTGCACTGACTGATATATATTGCATATATTTTGATATTATACTTTTGAATTTGGCACACCTAAGTGTACTGTGCCTTGGGTGAGTGCCCTGCTTGCCCTACCCCTGTTATGGCTCTGTCATCAATTTTTGTATCGATATACCTCCGCGAGATTAATTTTAGTAAGCTGAAGAACATGAAATGCAAACATAAGACCCTACTCACACATATGCCTACACAGTTGGATACTTCTGGCATGTTGTTTCATAATAATTGTATTCATCAATGCAAAATTTAATTTATTTTGTGTGGAGCAGGTTAAGCTCTATTCATAAGTATCATGAATATTCTATTACTTTGTTTTAACAGTAGAACTTTCTGCACAATGAAAGTTCTGCTAATTGATTTTTTCCATGAGAGAGTCTTTGTAACAGTATTTTATAAACTGCATTAATAAAAGCCCATTAAGTATTAAACTTGAATTTCATTTATACTGTACTCTTCATAGTCTGTGTTGAATTCATAAACTGAGACTTCAACACCTGCATGTTCCCAACCCAAGGCACTGATCATGTTACAAGACCTCTTTGAATTTGTAGTGAGTACTAATGGATCACCATGCAGGCTCTTTTGCTTCTGTCATAGTTTGATTTCCTGTGCTCATACAGTGATATACATATTCACTGTATCTCATTGGACACACATTTTTGTTAATGAGTACCGACTTCAATAGTAAGAGCTAAAAGCATTGAAGATTCAAATCTTCAGGGATGTTACACCACATTGACTGGTAAATAATTATGGGTGTTCTAAGAGCAGCACAGTGCCTCCATCTTCACGGTCAAGCAGTCCAAAAGAAGTGAGCTGTGATCATTATTTGCAACTGCAGTATGGGAAAGTAGAAACATTTGGGAAGTGGCGTATATATACGGAAACTGTCTAGTCAAAGAAAATATCATTGAGATTAGAGCAGTTTTCAAATTATAATGCTGTGAACATGCTTGTAAGTATGAGCAGGCCTAATTAGTTCGGCATTACAATGGGCTTACACAGCATAACATAATGAATCCCTGTACTGTAATTTATTTACAGTGACTTGACCAATCTCAAGTTAAGTGTAAATGGTGGTTTGAAAAGAGAAGAAATATTTTCATTTGTGCTCATTAGGATTATCTTGCTTATAAATGCGAAATACCACCAAATATTCAAAAGCAGGTTTGTACTTGTTCTAGAGATTTGTAGCAAAATTTATGTACACGTGTACAAAATTAAAAAATATAAATACATGACATCTAGCACAGAGTTTTATTATTTCAAAAATATAATTTTTCTTTGACTACATTGGTTTTCGAAAGCAGCTCCACATTCCACGATCTACTTTTTGGGTCTGCCGTCCTTCACTATAGCCATGTTAACCACTAATGTTCAAGGTTCTTGTCAGAACTGTTACCTTGAAGGTGCCAAGGCCTCAGTCTGTTCTGTGCCTTGCCCTGACAAACTTTGCCCTACTTGAAATATTGTCTGCCTTCCAGGTTTAGACACTGGCTTACACTTCATTATGACACTGGGAGTAGGTTGGAAATAATTCAGGTGAAGAAAAATGTGGAGTCAAGAGTCATTTTATTTTATGCTGTCACATAATAGAAAAAAGATGGGAGTTCGGCAAAATGTGTGTGTGTGGCTGATAGTGGTACTGAAAAGGCACACCATAAAGTGATGGGCAACTTAGGAAGTATGAATGCAAGTGAGTTTCCAATGGATTAACAGAGAGAATAAATAACAAAACATATGTTTAACAGCGTGATCATAGATGATAAAAGGTATGGATGATCTGAAACCTTGAGAGGGTATCAAGAACTGTTTTATTCTGTCTTCTTTAAAATGTTACTGCCAGCAGTGACCAGAATAACAGGACAAAACTGTATAATCCTGAACTCCGTGGTGGCGTATGAAGGTGATATAGTTATGTGTGAACCAAATTGCTTTGTAAACCTTTCACAGGGTAAAGATGCTGTATTACATGTCAGTTTCAGTAAATATGTGACTATTGACAGCTAGTTGGAAGATAGATGATATGCAGAAATACTACAATAATCAGGAAAAGAAGAAAGTTGGAAGTTGTTCAGTTCTTGAGAAGTAAATAATGGCAAAAGGAAGAGTACACTAACAGAAAGAACAAAAAATGCATGATAGTTAGATAGGGACATGTTTTGGAAATGGGAACTGGTTAGGGAAGGAAAAATGTGCCGTGTCCATATTTGCATGCTGAGCATATGTAGCAAGCTAGACATATGTAGACTAACAAAAGCAGAGAAGAGATTTGTATAATATCTAGATGGTAGAAACCAGAGAGGATATAAAAAGAAAATCTTGGGGAGAATTTAAACAAAGACCTTGAAAGAGAAATCAACAAACAGAATAAAATAGTATCGACATTTTAAGAATGAATGAAGGCATAATTCCAAGGTAGGATGTTAGTATGAAATGAATGGGGGCAGTAGGCTGGTCAAAATCATGATGCAAACATAAAAACAGCATTCCTGGTTCGGGCTTATCGTTATATAATTGGTAGTCAGTCGGATAGCCTCTGTGATCAAGGTTTACCACATCCTGATAAAGGTTCTTTCTTCTGCCACATGTAGTTCTGAGTGTCATAGGCTAAAAAAAATGGCATTACAAAGTTAAAACGCAATATGTGTTGTGGTATCAAGAGATGGGATCAGTGATACCTGTGTGATGATGTAACACTGTCAGCTAAGAACCATCATTTCACCATTCTGTGATGAAATGGTATAAAATATTCCTGAAGATTAGCTAGGAGGCCACATTAGGGACATGTGGGCAGATGCCAATCAACAGGCTTATGTTAAGCTTATGAAACTCTACCTGCTGTGCTAGTCAACAATAGGACATTCTTCAATCCACATAATTTCAGAATGTCAAAATTTAAATCATGCAGGTGACAGTTGTTGCATCAAGTGACACAGTGTGACAAAGAAGCTGAAACACAATATGCTCTGAGTTTTTACACAACCTTTAATTTTTGTGGTGTCAACTGCCACACAATATGGGGAAATGAAAATCTGCATTCTGTTTTGGAAAATTTTTGATATAGCCCTAAACTGAATGTCTTTTGTGCACTGTCAGACAGGTTTTGAGCCCCTTCATTCTCATACCGAATATCATAAAGGGTATTTCTCATCTGGACATGTTACAGCACTATGTTCTTCCAATTCTGCAAAATGAAGGGCTAGTGGAAGTGATGTTTCGGCATGATGGCACTCTACCCACTTCCCATGAAGCGGATGAAAGTGTGCTTGAACTCTGTGTTTCTACAGAGATACAGTGGTACTGGGAAATTAAAGCACTGGCCACCAAGTTCACCTGTCATGCATCTACATTATTTTCTCTGGGGATATATTAGCTCACCTACAGACACATAATGTCAGCAGATATACCAGAGTCAAGACAGAGGATTCAGATGGCACTAGAATCTGTGACCACTGAAATGCTGACAAACACGTGAAAGAAACCAAGTATCGACTGGATATATGCCATGCCAAGTGTGTAGCTCACACTCAGCTCAAACAACATGATTTCATAACGTTTCCAATCTTAAGTTTCTTTTCATATCTTTGTTAACATCCTGTATATTCTGAGTTATGGTAATAACCATGTCTCATTTGTAGGAAAATTTATAGTAGTCAGACTTTATGAGGACATGTCTCCGACTAAATTTCAAATTCATTAGCCACACAGTTTTGGATGGCTGTCTTTTTTCATAGTAAACTGGTGAAAATACTGACTTCCCTGCTGTACTCACAGCATGCCATGATATTTTAGCAACAAGATGAATAAATGTGTATACTTTAACCAATTCATGATTATCACACAAAGAGACATTGTTCTCTTTTTGTTATATTTCCATAACTGGTATTCATCAGTCCAGAATGTTCATTCACTTAGAAAGCCATTAAAATGACATCAAACGATTGATCAGGATGGTGGTTTGGAAACAAGGTAATTTTATGTGGTGTTTCATCCACTGTATTCAGTCAATTACAAACACTGGATTTGCCCTTATCATAGGCATGATGAAAAACTTTCAAATTCATGGTCTTGATAAGCAAGCACTACATTCAGTTTTTGTATGTACTTTACAACTGATGTACGAAGAATTGAAACATTTCAACAGAAGTGATAAGACATGGAAAGATAAACAGTCATCAAAATTATGGACTCTTTTGTTTGCAGAGAATACTTGATTTTTGTACTTGTATTGTTCCATGCTTGAGTATTGTATGGTAAACATACTGAAAATTTTCTATGTGCTGGCAAGATTTCTGCAGACCTTGTATTAACTGTTCATACAGTGAATTCCCCATTCAAGGTTTTTCTAGGGTACAGTAAATTCTGAACACTACCCTCAGAAAAGCCTTAACAAGAAGGCTTTTAATCTCACAATAATTGGATGTGACTTGGCACATAGAAATAGAATGCATGAAGTAAAACCTGATATCACAAAATTTAACACATACCATACTTGAAGCAGCACAATGAACAGTCTCCTTCAGATACTTTACCTGTAATTTGTAACAAAGCCTCCAACTGTTACTAACTGCACAAGACAAAAATTCAGCAAATGAATATATAAATGCCACCATATCATATAATTGTAAATGCAGGATGTACACTTAAGAATAGTACAAAATATTTCAACTTTGTGGTCAGTTTTTCATAGAATGTAATGTGGAGAGAAAAAAATTTATCACCACTGAAGTAGCAGTGAACTTTGGTGCAGGATAAAGTGACCACAGATACAGATAGCAACTCCTGTTAACTTCAGATTTATTCAGACATGGTTTTTCTAAAACAGGCATGATGTTGCATTTTTCACTGCCTTCACTATTTATTTCAGTATTTTAGACCCCATGATTCTGTAACTATAATGCAACAGAGTCCTTTTTGAGAAACTGATGTTTGCTCAGCTGTTCAAAAAAATCCTTGCTTTTTATGGAACAACAGAGGATTATTAACAGGACACCAATTATCTTAGCCTTCAGCCAGATTACTTTAGTCCACAATGATACCCATTTCTCTATGATCCATTCTGTGTGATCTCTCTTTAAAGTTTGTTAGCATTCTTGACCTTCCCCATGCATAATGCATTCACACATCCACATGATGATGAGGCCTTGAAACAGCCAGGATAACAGATACTATTATTTTTCTTCCAAATATTACACCCACATACATATTAACCCTGTAATGCCAGAATTAAATTCCTCCACACAGCAGAGCCTGCCTAGATTTTTTACCGGGGATTTTAATTTTTAATGCTTACTCTTAGGAAAAAAAAGCATATCTCTTGGACTTTTCCTTCAAATTTAATAAAATAAAATGTTTCAATCTGCTTATGAATTGGTCAATCTGGGAAAAAATATTCACCTATTTTTATAGTAAATTTAGGCCTGTGAATTGCATGCATTATATAAAATGTGGTGTAAATAGTTCGTTACATAATGCTGGTTGCTGCAGAAGGTCTGTGGCACCTTGGATCACTGTTTTATCATGACACTCAGTACTCACAATTGGGGTGATTTACAAATTTACTTTGGTGTGATATTCCACGAAAAAAGGCACCATGCACATGCCCATTTCACATCTGGCACACTTACATGCATTGCCACTTCTCTGGCCATGAGAAGAACAGACGGCAGTGCAGTTGGGTAAATGAGTTCGCTGGTCAGTGTTTGCTATGGCAACTCTCGAAACGCAAAACATCTTATGAATTTGAGTCAGTGTCAGCAACCAGCATTTCACTGATGGTATCCTCCTCGAGTTTAATTTTTTTTCTGGCTATTGCTCAGACACCTACAACAGTCTGTCTTATTCACACTCCTCTGTATGACTTGACACAGTTGCAGTAACCTAATGCTGTTAAGATATGAACATCTTCTACAGTGACAGCAAAACAGATCTAAAGCTATGATGTGACTACTGTATAAAATTCCACTATTCGAGGGTGCCAAAGACATTTTTAGTAGTGACAGCTGTGTGTTGCATGTTACTACCCCACAACCCCTACAGATTACCCCATTACTACAAGAGGCACATCTGTGGGCCCTCCTGTAGCTATAAACGTCGATTTTTGTTGATATCTCCGATTTTTTAGCATTAGTTTTGTCTGAATTATATGGGTACATGCCACTAACAACCTTTCTGGTTGACAATCAGAGTTTGTTTCATATTTGTTGATATTTCAACCCACAGTGAACTCCAGGGCAAGCGATAAACAAAGCTAGCAGTGTCTGGACCTTATTAGTCAGCTGCGACAAAATGCACAGTTACTGTGTCAACATATAATTCAGGGTTTGTGGAGGGGTTTAGGAGGTGAAGTGGGTACATTCTGGCTCCACAAAGAATCCCTGACCTTCAAGGTTCCTGCACCTTAGCATGCCACTGCAGTTTATCTAATAGGAGTGAACAAAATTCCTCCAAACTTCGACATAATGTTTGCGACATCTTTATAAGTCGTTTGGAAATTTAAAGGGCTCAATGCACGATGTCTTTAGAAGTGATTCGGCTGCCAAGTGTTAAGATTACTTAATTCCATAGTTAGTTATGAAAATGCCATAAACTCCAGTTTGCACTATTCCTTAATGTACTTCCATAGAATTACAAAACAAGAACATAATACTTAAGTACCATAATGATTAAATTTACAATCATATGCTTTGTATACTTCATTCATATTGTGCAATAAGCACCATCAGGTACACACCACTCAGCAATGCTATAATTTCTTTAACAGACTGCCAGAATTTTGTATCTTCTAAGAGCTCAGGAATTACAGATACTGTTGCAATGTAGATAAATCCTCCTGCAGTGAAAGGTAGAATCCATGTAGCTGCCACTTCACCTAAAACAACCAAAACAGCTAAGTGTCCTATTGGGTCTCTGTCTCTGTGAAAGAACACTAAGTTGAAGGAGTGAGAGGGGGACAAAGTGTACCTTATTAACATGTTTCATACTTCAATCCAAACCTGACCTGCATGATGCACCCTGTTTTCATGGCTGAGAAATGAGTCCGGTGTTATATATAATCACAAGGTCATTATTTATTATCCAACTTCCTGCTGGCTTATGTATCATGTTTAACATAACTCACTCTGCTAACTGTCCGTGTGCAAAACAATATCAGCAGTAAGTGACATACAATAGTTTTCATATAAAATAAGGATCCATTACAACATCTGATGTGGATTAAATGCTACTTGTAAAATTTAGGTTGAGTTTAAAGTTTTATTAGTTAATCTTCCTTTAGATTAAGATCTTGACAGTCACAAACAATCACCACACGTAAGCTCATATATAATACAATTACTGTTTCATAATGCAAAACACCATCTCATTAAAGATCAAAATATCTCACAGAAGCCTATCATTCTGATCTACAGTGTTGATATATACATCAAGGACAGCATCTGATGACAGTATGATATTACAGAGTTACTTTAGGGAAATTATGGTAGGTGTAACAGCATCCAGTGACATGAAATATACAGAAGTTCCATTTCATCATTTGTGATTCATTGCCACCTGTTCACAGGGTGAGATCCCAGTTCAGTGAATGGATTCTTTTGGATGAGCTGACAATACACTTGCTACCCCCCTCCATGTGCACATAAAATGTGTGAGAAAAGGGGCTCAAGAAACAATAAATAATGGGTTAGGTTCCAGGGTCATGTGACATTGTGAATGTTTTTATATATCAATATTAATGTAAATTACATAAGGTAATAACATCAGACATGGAAGGTGTGAAGAAAGCCACAAAAATCTGAGTCATCATTTCACACAGGAACATATTCAATCCAGGTATTGTGAATATCAGCCAAAAATTCTGCTGCAAAACTGTGAATACATTACTACAGTGTATCAGTGGTGGTTTATAATGTCACTTACCCTCCACCAACAGAGAGACGACTGTTCCTGTGATGGCCCCCAGTGCAGTAGTGAGTTGTAGAAAAATAGCCTAAAATATTTAAGTAAAGACAGTAAGCTAAAATGTGTATATGAAGTTCACTGCAGTAAAGTATGATAACAAATAATAAACCATATTCTTGTTTAAGTCAGATAAAAGGTTCTGATTATGCTATATTACGATATGCTTGACTGATATTTTGGAAACTGCTGATCTTGGGTTTATTACAGCACACTGTTTTGAAAAATAGGTCCGTTTTCATTTTCAGGTGGAAATGAGAGGGATCCTAATCTGGAGGCCAATTAGAATGAGCTAGTCTCTATCACTGAGCCAAGAACACATTGTAGACTAAATGCAGTCATACTATAATGTCACATCTCAGTTGCAAGAGGTAAACGAATTAGAAAAACCTTCTTGGACATCTATGTCGCCTTGAAACATCAGAATCTGATTACCGGAGACATGCTGCAGAAGCCTCAAAAACTCACAATGAAAAACTTAGTAAGAATTTCCAGTGCACTGGTCAAGGACAGCAGTATGAAACCAGTATTTACAGAGAACTTGCTAATTGATCAAGACAAGGTTTGTCACGTGTCACAGAGTTTTGAGACCACCTTAGAAACAGGAGGTTGGCACTTCAAAATTCTTACATTATGATATGGTAAGTTAAACTGCAGGCTAAATACCAACACTAAATTCCACAGATAATACTTCTGTGACACTTGTGGTATGCACAGACATGCTAAGAAATACACCTAATACAAATACAGGAAGATGTAGTTTGCTAGATAACATGTTTTAATTGCAGTATACCTTTCTCCTGCTGCAGCCAGACTGGATCAATATAGCAAAATCACCAATTTCATGAGGCACTTCATGTAATAGAACAGTCACTGTTGTGATAATACCAATATTCTTGCCAGCAAGATAAGATGCACCAATTGCCAGACCATCAGTAAAGTTGTGGGTAAAGTCGGCAGCCAGATTCAGGTACCCAGATACTTTAATTTCATTCCCTGTTGAAAAAATGAATAACAATAACTACATTTTGTAACTAACTGATTTACAGAAGGAAGGGGAAGTCCACATCAGTGACATTACACTGTAACTGAAACCCCTACACTGTAATTTCATATCATACAGGAAAGCAAAGAATGCATATTACACCATAATAAAAATTAATTTCTTCTGTAGGCTGCCCTTATCTGTTAATCCACAAATGGATGAATCACACATGTTGCCAAATCATTTTCAAATCTTCCCCTATAAAAGGTGATTCTTTCTTCTCTAATCTAGTCGTGTATCACTAAATCTAAATTCTCCTTCTCTTGATCCAAAATGGACAATGTGGCATACCTAGAACTGGTACATCAATTCTTATAGTAAGTGATGTAATATATAAATGAACCCCCTTGGAACAGTACTACAATCTGTCTATTCAAAGTACTTAGACCTACACAAAATTAAATAGAAAACATCACAGTAAGTACCTCAGTCTATCACAGAATGTTCACATACATATGCCACACCTCCCCCCTTCCCATTGTAGTCCATTTGCATTTATACCAGAGATGTTTAATAAGCATGGTTGGCCATTCCACAGCTATTAAAGTATAACAGCAATGTAATGAAGCGACTGTTACTAAACTTATCATTCAGTAGAATATCTGCTGATGTAAGTGAAGCAGATCCAGTTCTATGGATATATCTCTCCATGGAGAGTATTTTTCTAATCTCAACAGATCATACCTTGTTTTGCAGCTGATTCACCAGTGTGTTCTTTCACTTTCTTTCTTTCACGAATGTCATTTTCTCTTGCATTGCGTTTGTTACTTGATGGGCTTTTGCTACTGCCAGACTCCGTTTCCTTTCCACTATGGTCATCACTTTTTACTGGCAAACCAGGGGTGTTACTACTATGTGAATGACCATGACCACCTTTAACCAGTCTCACAAACTTCTCCACCATTAGAAATACTATGATACCAAACAAAACCCAGAAACCAACTACCATATCATGTCCATGAGAGCCATCCTCCCCATGCGAATGGGAATGTGTGTGTGAATGTATGTGAGGGGAAGAATGCTCAGAATGTGCTTGCAATGCATGTGGAATTAAGTGAAGAAATGCATCCCCCAGTAAACTGCCAGACGCAAAGCTAAGGAGGATTTTCAACAGTGGCTCTTTTTCTTTAGTACTGTCCAATGGCACCAAGAACAAAATAAAAAACGGGACTACACTGATAAGTAGGGTAGATCCAATGGCTTTGATCCACAAGGTTAAAGTACCCTTGACTTCTTTCGCAGGTTTGGCATGGCCTATTTCAGGATGGTGAGATGGGGTTTCGTACATCTCGTTGGCTTCTTTTGAATATTTAAATGAAGGAGATTCGTGACGTAAATTATCATGTGAATGTCCATGGTGCTCATCATGTATGTGGGCATGAAAATGCCCATGATCAGAATGTTGACTTTCACACAACAAAGGTAAGTCTAAGAAGACTAATATTAATAGCACACACAGAAGAGTTGTTACGACAAATGATTTACAAAAGATAGGTTCCCCGACCATTTCACCCCCTCACTCTCTCAACGAGTAGCTCTATACCTTTCAGTCACATAAGCTTCACAACTACACGACCACAGACGATCATACGAACTAAATATATTTCTGGCGTATGGGCTATGTCAATTACTGTGCGAAGTCGTATGCTGTAGGAGTGTATTACTTATCACTGTTGGTGAAATGCCCAAGTGACAACCGCAACAGAATCTGACGGAACGTGGAAGGCACGGAGAAGATGTAGCTTCCCTATCACCACAGATTTCAGTCGTTCTTATCCGTGATACAGATATTTACGTTCACACATGATGCACTAACTTTCGGTTATTTTTAGCTTAACATAAAAATTATCAACATAAAAAACATATTGTTTACAAACTGGTTCTACAGCTAATTAAGATAAGTGTTACATTGTTTGCAAATTATCTGTAATTTGGTTGTTTCCAAAGGTAAATAAGGTCTGCGATGTTGGCACTTCGGGTGGCTTGTGCTGGAGATTTTAAAAGGCGTTTGTAAACAGTTTGACCAATCGCATGCATTTGCTACAGAACAGTGATAGGTACGAATTTTTGAATTTTAGATGTTCGTAATTTTCATTATCTATAGGCATACAGTACGTGTCATCGACGTTTCATATATGTATATATACATACCTCGCTCTGTACGTTGTATAGGTGAACTTAACACAGTACAGTATGGTGTTATATTCATAGTTCTCACACGGCGTATCCAGGTTGTGTCGAAGACAGTTTGAAGTTTGAGATACACACACACACATATATATATATATTTGTGAAAAAAGTAGACGTCGGTCAGAAAACATAAGGCGTATCATATATGAAAAGTATCAATATACCCTTTTGATATTACATTATATTGCGACAAGAGTGACTAACGTAAACGTTTTCATTTATAATTTGTAGTTACAGGATTTCGAGCAATGTTGAATGAAGGCTTGTTTGACGCTTAATTTGAAGCAATTGCAAGTTCGATCTTAGAACATAATTGTTCTTCTATTTATATAAGATAAACAAAAAATGCACTTTTTCTAAATGAATATTTTAATTTTTATTATGTCTTCTACATGTTTCGCACTCGAGGGTTCATCTTCAGGAAGACGGTTGTATGTACAGTTATGGTATAGTATGTTTCACACGTATCGGTATAGGTAGTCATACAGGTGGAAGAGTGTGTTTGGTACTCATTACCATAAAAATGAAAATAGTTTAGAAAAGGCGCATTTTATTGGTTTATATCATAATTATATCACAATGCATAGTGCAAACAACATAAAAAAACAATTTTCTCTGAATGGATTCCAAAAAATACTTTATACCTAAAATAATCTAGGAATAAGGGCATGCTAAGGGGCAGTATTTTGTGGGGAAATATTTATGAAGTTTAAATAAATTTCACTTGTGGTGAATATGTATTATCCTTATTACCAAACATTGCTGAAAACATAGACTTCAAAGCAGATTATATACACTGGATGTAGGTACAAGGCTTTTAAGTCAGCATTAAGAAAGGACTTCTTTATCTTGCCTACTGTGTACAAGAATTTCCCTAATTAAAATATTCCCATTCATGGAACTAGAAAACAATGTTGGTGGCTCCATGGCATTTTTTTTTTTCTGATTGTATGTAGATACTTATTTTATATGTATATTTATATTTGTGTTTGAAATAAATTCTGTATTGGCTTAGAAAGGCCTGTAACAATGTAAATACATTCTGTTCAGTTGTGGTATCTTGTATCAGTATAGGTGAGTAAACACATGACAGTGAAAAAGTCATCATTATTTTGATGGATTGGTACTATGGAATCATAAAGGGAGTTTTTGTGATTTTGTACTAGCCCATATTTGGTTAATGGAAGTAAGATATTTATTTTATTGTACTTTCATTTCATTGTTTGGTTTAATTACACTCAAATTCTCTCTTTTTTTTTTTTTTTTCTAGTGCGTACGTTATTATGAGTTTTGCAATTTTTGTTGTGCTTAATAAAAAAAACATGTACAGAAGTAATGTCGGAAGCCAGAATGTCAGCAGTTCTTCTGTCCCTATATCTCCAAGTGGAGAAAGGTTCATACCACACCTATCACAAACACCAA
>Ga0123352_10001349_pt1 | contig 32323 bp, 24 predicted proteins | sample TergutLab28metaG_FD_89700 | JGI IMG/M metagenome (GOLD analysis project Ga0123352, IMG submission 89700) | Labiotermes labralis P1 segment gut microbial communities from Petit-Saut dam, French Guiana - Lab288 P1 | ecosystem: Host-associated > Arthropoda: Insects > Digestive system > Gut ...
ATTAACATTACAGAAACCACATATTCCTGCCAGTTTCAATGTGTATTTGGTAATCAATAAGTGAGTAATAGCTGTCAAAGTTTCAAACTTCTCTGGCCAATATCTCCGTAACCATTGAACTTTAGATATAGGTGTTTTGGGTTATATCGTTATAGTTTGACGTAAGGAACACTCTCCCGAAGTTAGGTCCTTTCCTCCTGGGACACCCTGTATATTAATGAAAACAGCACACTGGATAATCTTCAAAGAATCACTGGTATTATTCTTAACGTATTTAGCCTAGTATGTTAATGGAAAATTCTGTGACTTGTACTAAAAACCTCCTTCCCACAAATGTAAGTACAATTACAACTGGTTTTTTTATTTTAGTGACTACCTTGAATTTCTGGATGATCTGGAGGAAGATCCAGCTTATCGGCAAAATGTGAATATCTTCCATGATAAAAGCAAGGAGAAGATAGCGGTGGATGTTGATGACTTAGGAGATGAAACTATTCCTCATATTACTCTGGATGAAATGCTGGATGACCTAAATCTTGAAGATGTAGAGATGTCTGGAACATAACAATACAACTTGGTGCTTTGCATAATATCAGGCTTCCGTCACAAAGGAGAGAACTGCAGTCTTCTGGGTTATTACACAGGGAGTAGTGGTAATTTCTTACCAGTGTTTGTGGACAACCTATTGGTCCCATTTTTAAGATGGGACTGATAGGTTCTCCCAAAACATCGATACAAAATTACCACTCTTCACTGCATAATAACCCAGAATAGCACAGTTGTCAACACAGTGCTTGTCTAGTATTAAATGTAAAACTGTACTTCCACTGTGAACTGTGGCTGCATGTGTTATGAGTTAATGTGTCCTGTTATCAAAGGAAATTCACATTTAATGTTACAATTAATTTATATTCCTGCCCTACAATGTGGCACCATCTGTGTGAACCCTAAAAGGATGACATTTCATTTTGATTTGGAGAAACAATAGGATTACAAAATGAGTTGACCAAATACAAATCCCATGGAAGAGGAGGATTGGTATGCCCAGACCAGCATATGTAACAGGTTCTGTAACCTAGTATGGGAATAAGTACAACTGTATTTTAATTTTAAGAGTCTGTCCTCACAGAGTCCCCCAGCATTCAGAACTAACTAGAAATTCTAGAGATTCTTCAGACTACCACCACAGTACAACCAAATTTTTGACCACACATTGAAATATGGATGTTCTGAATTGATGTTTCTTTATTGCCTAGACAACTGCCTGTTGAGACTGCTAAGTCATACATATATTGCATATGCTGTGAACTACAAACAAAATGCTAAATCCTGGGGCGCAGCAGAAATTTCGAACAATGATGCACGTAAGTTCCATTGACTTTCCTTCCTCTTCTGCTGCTACTAATTTTTACAGGACACAAATATTCAGACACGCAAGAGGGAATGTGTAATTGTTTTTGACAAATAAATATATAAATACATAAATTAATATAAGATTCCAGTTCGTAAACTCGCTTTTATGTATACATTCAAGATGCTGGTATGCTGTACTGCTGCACACTGCCAGGAAGTCTTTCTTTACACATTTAACTAATTATCATGAAATTATATTGGTTTGCCTTTGTGGTGGCAGCAAAATAAGCAGTGTCTGAATTTTCTCAAATGCAATCTTGGAACACCTGGCACTTTCATTAAGAGTTGATATTTCTTCTCCTATGGCACAATTCATTCTTTGATACTAAAATCATTACAATGATTAAGGAACTGCAATATTTAAAAAGTTCAAATACATGTCCTCATGAAAGCACCATTAACATTATCTACTCTGCCAACAGGGAGTCGAATGAATATTACCGGACACCACACACAGATACAGAAACCTATGTTTCAACTGATGATTACACCTAGCAGTTCCAGTAAAAATGTTATGACTGTAACTTTGTTTCAAATCAGAATGGACCTAGTGCATTTTGTACACCCTGATAATTTATGAACTTTGCAGAATGCACAGGTGTAATAAAAGTCTTCACTTTTTTTTTCCAACCCCTGTTAATGTACGTGCAGTGCAGAGTGGGAGCATGAAATTTCTGCAGGTAGTGGCCATTACAGCAAGCCTCTGTGCCTCACATGGCATCTAACCTCCCCATCTATGACTCGTAATATTGGCCCATGTGTGTTCATGTTACTGCAACACACAGGAAGGTAAACTTTCATCCCTCCAACAGCTCGAACAACTGATGCACTTCACTCTCTACAGCTGTTGCAGGCCTGTGTTTAAGGAGACCATGAGTGAAGTTAGTGCTAACATGTTATGAAGAAGCTACCACTGTTCACAGTCATCAAACTAAACAGCACACTTTCAAGTGGACCAGTTGGACAGACAGGCTACACAGAATCAGTGGCACTTGGGGGGGGGTTTCAGACTGGATTTCATCTTCAGACTGAAGGTATTATTGTGGATGTCTGTTATGAGATGTGGGAGTAACTTAAGCTCATATTTACAGTGGGGGGGTGACCAGTTACATACCCATCTGAATATGACACCATTGCATATTGTTACAGTAAGCCATGGTAGACAATTCAATCATGACAGGGATCGCCAACAAACTGCTGGTTCCAAATGGTCTAGTGCTACTGAAAAGAATAGTACAGTGCTGGATGGATGAGGAAATAGATTCAAATGATGTATTCCATGGATCCTGATGTTCAAGATTCAGGACTTCCAATATATCAAGCCTAGGAATAAGTGGATATACAATATATCAAATTGAGAAAATAACAGATTTTAAAAATTACATACAATTTATTCTGACCATCCTTCATGGATTACAACATGCCAGTACACATATAATAACCACATAAGGATTTATAATTCAAACACTTTGCCAATCTGTTAATCATTCCAAACTAACATAAACACAACAACATACAGGATGTCCTTTGCATCCTGTCCCTCAGCATTGCAGCTAAATTGCACAAAAAACCTGCATACACTGGGACATCCTTTTGAAACCTGTAGAAGGTGTAAGTCTAGTGGGGTTATTTTAGCAATACTGTAATCTGACTTTTGCTTGTGTATAAAAAATTGTAGGGGAAGCCTGTATGTCTTATCCTGCACAGTGAGTGTTTCATGACAGAGTTTGTAGATACTAATTGCTGTGCAAGGTCTATCAAAACACAAGTACAAAAATACCTCCAGAGCCTGTACTTCCAATATAATGGATATATTAGTGGGTTTATAGTTATCTTCAGTATTGCACTGACTGTCAGCACATCAAAGTAGCAACTTCCAACGTCAAAGTCATACAATATTGCTGATTCAAATCTTAGACTTATCTGTGATGTATGCAGACGTTTGTGAAAAAGAATGCATCAAAATTGGGAAATACTAGCATCTGAAAGTATCTGCCCAAGGGTACTTCCCAAAACTGAGAATTTGTCTAAAAAATTGATTGTCACTTCAACTGGATAGCATGCACTGAATATACTGTGCCTAAACTAAGTTCAGCATGCTTTCTGTAGAGGACAGTCGCATCACTTAAAAAAAAAAAACAAGACCTATAATTAGATTATTTTACTTGCAGTCAGTAATGTCAAGTGGAATAACTGTCTAGAAAAATTCACCTGATGTCAAAAAAGTATGATATATGCAAGATAAAATAATAATAATAGCATGTGTTAAAAGGAGGCTTCCCTGTAAGGAAATGTTTAGGAAGTTTAGTATTCTTCCCCATGACCACAAATGCTACCAGTATTGTCATTAGTTGTGGATAACAAAGAAAATTTTCAAACAAACTGATGTACGCAAGACTGATATGACCTTCATATTCCACCTAATAACCTCAGTGAATGTCAATAATATAGGCCATGTAGGTACAAACATAATATTGAGCTGTGTTTGCATACCATGGTTGCTGTGGAAAAGCAATAAGTATTACATATTCCAAGTGCATGTCTGTACCCTTAGTTATCCAGCATGTAAAGCACATGTGGTGTATAATATTGTCGTATGTGGCATCTCCAGCTGTACCATATTTTCCCACATTATCTCATAAATGGCATGGTTTTTGGAAAAGTTATTGAACAAACTTTTGTCCAACACATTTCTCATTCTAAGAAGAACTGTACAAGATGTTATCATTAATGTACATAGGTCTTAACATAAAATACCCGTTAGTCTTGTCAGATTTTAACCAAACTTGAATTTTATTGGCAGAGTTTCAAAAAAATAAGTACCAAATTTCATGAAAATCCATTCAGTGAGAACCAAGTTGTACCATGCAGAAAGACACATGGGCACAGGGAGGGACTGACAGACATGATGAAGCTAACAGTCAATTTTAGCATTTTCTCACACTGATTACAGTACCTTACAACACTTGGTTAATGCATTTCCTGCATATACCCCCTATTTTACAGAGAATTAATTTTAAATTATGTCTTGACATTTTTGCATAAATTTACTGCAATATGAAACAGAAAAGGAAAATTTTTGAAATTTATAGAAGACCTCATCACTTAACTTCTGAGGCAGTGAAGTTACATATGCCAATAAATAATACATGCCTCAAGCATTAAAGAAAGGGTGATGTGTTTTTTTTTTTAAAACCATTCTGAGGTTTGAAGGATCTATGAAAGTTACATCAGGCTCCACAAACATACAGCATACTTATGGCCAACACACACAGCGTTAATTTGCTACATATGCAAACAGAACACTTCACCAATTCTCAAACAATGAATTTTGAAAGATGCACTTCATGAACTTTTAAAGAGTTGGTATGAACTGCATTATGTACAATACTTACACAATAAATGTATGACTGCACACAAACCTAAAATCACATGGTTGATGTTGTGAGTGGGGGCACTGTGGGAGGAGGTCTTTGCTTGGGAACGCTTATATTGACTGTATGATACCTGTCACCCCTGTAGAAGTCTCTGCTGTTCTTCCATTCAGCATTTGCTTCTTGTGTGTTTTTCCTCCTTCGGTCCACATAACTCACTACACAACTAGCCGGAATCCAAATGATAGCTGTCACAAGGATCACTGTACCAACAATATTATCCCGCAGAATCACTAAGACTTTATTTATATTGATGTCTTCTATAATGTCCCAGAACCTCTCCACTACATCTTGAATTGTCTTCTCACACATGCCCTGCAACACAATGTAGGAGAGTGGTTTGATTGGGTGACCAAACTATATTGGCAAGTCTCATAAGCCAGTGCAATGTTTGACACAGTTCAAATCAAAATTTACATTAATATTAGCATTAATCTAATACACAGGTGATATAAGACAACAGGCTACATTGATCACACATAGAGAGAAGCTACAGAGGTACAATTACATCCCAAAAACTTCAAAAGGAATAGGAGCATCATGTTAACCCAAACCCGGCAGCCTGTGCTTAAACAGTTCAGGGGTTCCTCCACTGAGAATTCACCTATACAGGGTGGCCAAGAAGTCACCGTACACCCAGACAATACGCACCTCGGAATCAATATAAGTTTACTCAGCACAGTGCAGCACGCAGTACAGTGTAAAATGGTAGGTTGACAACAGTGTGCAAGATAGTGCACACGTGATTTGCCGCAGCCACAGAATTTAGTTGTGTTTTCAGTATGGCTGACACAAGCAGTTACTGTATCGAGGAGCGCTTGGTGGCAAGTGTGTGGGTGCATGAGAGACAGCACATGGGACAAACCATGTCCCAAGCGATGGCTGCGTTCCGGGAACGGTTTAATAAGGCTCCACCACGATGAGCGACACTGCTGAATTGGGAAAAACGAGCGTTCGCTCTTGGAAGTGTTAAAGACAGGCCGCGGAGTGGGAGAAAAAGACGCGCTTGGAAACCTGCAGCGGTTGCCGCTTCCATTGAACGTTCCCCAATGAAGTTGACATGGAAACGATCGTCAGAGCTTGGTGTGCCACGGGCAACAATGCAAGACCACATGAAGAAAGACTTGAATGTGAGGCTGTATCGCCCAACCTTTGTGAATGAACTGTCGTATGGCGACATGGATCGATGCTATGAATCGTGCCATGCTCTGCTGGACACATTCTCAAATGCTGTATTCTGCACAAAGGTTCTTTTCAGTGATGAATGTGCCATTTATTGCAGTGCGCGCGACAGAAATGTGGTGTTCTGGTCAAAGGAGAATCCCAATTTCACACAGGAGCTGGAACATAATCCACCACATGATGATATGGGTGGGTATGACATCAGATTATCTGATTGGACCTTACTTTTTCGATGGACCTGTGAATGCGGCATCTTATTTGGCAATGTTGGAGACATGGCTCATACCTCAGCTGAGAGACACGAGGACTCCTAGATGACGTGTGACTGCAGCATGATGGGGCACCCTCACACTTCGCTCTTTCTGTGCGCGATATTTTGAACGAACGTTTTCCAGGCCGCTGGATTGGCCGTGGCTCACCGACATCTCCGGCACCATTGCCATGGCCACCACGCAGTCCTGACCTTACCACACCAGACAATTTGTTGTGGGGTATTATCAAGGGAAGAGTGGCTGCGCGTCGCTACAACAACGAAGATTTGCACAGAGCTGTGGAAGACGCCTTTCACACAATTACTCCAAAAATGCTCCGACGTATGTCAAAGAGGACATGGAGGCGCATCCGTTTGTGTCCAGCATCAAGGTGCACATACGGATGCACTGGACATGTAACCAAGGCGTACTAAGTGATTCAAATCATGGTAGCATATTGGTCAGTGTACGGTGACTTCTCGGCCACCCTGTACATACCAATCTTCAGACTCTACCCTCTAAACCTACTGCTTGTGACTAAACACACCCTCATATGGGCACATGAGTGAGTCAAACTGGATGCTGATTCATATTAGAACCTTGATGATGGAGGCAGAGTCGGTCTTTCAAACACTGGGGTATTTCAACTACTTTATGTGGCTTTTCGAGCAAGATTTCATTGAATTAATGTAATCAGCTTCTCAGAAGCAGACATCTTACACATGAAACCAAAATCACAGTTAGAAGGTTATCTCTTGTGCCTTTATCAACAGATAAGTTTTCTTGGTGTTACTCAGTACCACCAAGTAAATGCTATTTTAAATATATTATGAATACTTCCACATCCCTCCCAATTCATCCTTCACTATGATTCCCTATTCAATGCTACAGTCACTGCAGTTCAAAAAGCATCATTTGACAAGTTAACACAACAAAATACCCTCACACCAAGCAGTTATTCTGTTGAAACTCAGTCTAACATTTCACCTGTGCACCACATATGGGTGGGATACAAGATGGTGAGGTAACACACTGAAAAACTTTGTTATTTATTTTATACAAAATGTGAATCTAGAGATAAAACATTTCTAGGGAGGGGCTCATAGATCAGTTGAATGCTCATGTCAGAAATGCAGCAACTGGCTTATTTTCTGCATGCCTTCAACTTGTTTAGTTACCAACATGCAATGTTCAAGACCCTCATGTCTTTAATATTATGTTCGAAACAGATTCTCTGGTTTAGACTACGTAAATTATCTTTAAGTGTTCCACCTGTATGCATTAAAGAATATTTTGTACTTGTATGATAAACCAACAAATGCACATTTGTAAATAGATTTTATCACATGAAAGTCACAGGAGTGACTGGAACAGGTTGGTGAAGAATAAAAATACATGTTTGAACATATGTAAAAATATGCATTTGTTTTTTTATCATTTAAGCATGCTTACTTACTTACTTACACCATGGTGCAAAGTCCTTCTTGAAAAGCTGACTGGTTTGCAGCTAGTCAAGAAATTCCCTGCATTTCATGGAACCTGAAGGTTCATTACTGCACTCACAAGCATCTGCCACCTGTCTCAATCCTGGGCCAGCCCAATCGAGTCCATATACCCACATCCCACCTCCTGGAGATCCATTCTAATAGTATCCACCCATCTATGTCTAGGTCTCCCCAGTGGTCTCCTTCCCTCTGGTTTCTCCAGCAAGACCCTATACACCCCCCTCTCCTCACCCATATGCGCCACATGCCTAGCCAATCTCATTCTTCTTGATTTTATCACCAGCACAATATTGGGTGAGGAGTACAAATCATTTAGCTCCTCGTTATGCAATCTCCTCCATTCCCCCTGTTACCTCGTCCCTCCTAGGTCTATCACAGAAATATAAAATACATAAATTATAGTGGTCTCCAAGAGCCAGCAGGAAATTCACTTCTTTAGGCATCCACATGCCCAAGTCCTCAGACTGCACAGTTGCAGTCTACTAGATGTTAAAGAAAGAGTATAAACAAAATGAAACCACTTCAAATGCACTTCTAAATTTAGAACTCTTAAAATCTCTGACAAGGCAGTCTCACAATTAATGCCGCGATAAAAGCCAAATGTGGGACAAAATACTCAAAACGTTTTGTCTACACCAGAACAGGCGTGACTATGGTAGAAGGCATGGAAAGAAACATGGCCTACTTGCTCAGAGTTATGATGGGTTATACAAATGCAAGTCATCCTTTAAAACCCTTATCAAGGCATAACAGGTAGATTTCAAGACAACTCAGTTTTGCTTTTGCTTATCAACTTTGTAGGTCATACAGTGCTGAAATAACAGGATAACTATACATGATAAGTTAGAACAGGCATCAAAGGAAGCAGGTTCTAAATTATGATCTGTCTGGAGAGACTGAATACAACAAGACAACTTCCAAAGCTAACAATCAAATCCAAGAATCCCTAAGATGTAAAGCAGAAGTGCTGACCATAATAATCTGACATTCTGTAGTCAGAATTCACTGCCTGTAGCAGCAGGTTATTGTTACAATCCTGTTGAAGGACTGCCAAACACTATTTTCGAGTCATAATCTGCTGCTTGTAGCAGTACCTTATTGCAGAAACCCTGAATACAGGGTGTTCCATCAGGCAGAATATCTTGAGGATCAACAGGGAAGCATGTGTCATTCAGATTCATGCGACAGCATCGCTTGCACGCATCTGCAACTGGAGGAAAAACACCTTACAGTCAGTACATCTGAAAATTGAATAAACCCTTTGAAATACTTTCTTTAAATAAAAATACAGACAATTCAGAATTCTAGAGCTGCAGTAAATGCTTGAGGTTTATATTTAAAGCACTTTTTGAATCATGTAAATGTGATGAGAACAAAATTTCAATATGGACATCTGAAACATGCATGTTATTCATCAAAAGTTACAAAGCCTAAGGGCTGATATACAAAGGTTTAAAAAATGACATGGTCAGAAAGCAGTCTGGAATTACCATCCCTCTAAACTTGTTATCATGATCAGAAAATCATATTAATCCTCATGTCAGGTCTAGTGCTACAGCCAAAGGAAAAACTGTGAGCATATTTTTAGCAACACAATAAAAATTGCAACAGGAAACTACAAATCCAAGATGAAGCACAGAAATTGTTTAAGAATGAATATTTTGCACTGCAATGTCAACCCTTGATATGTGTGTGTGTGTACATATACATATATATATACACATGAAAACTTTCCCTAGAAAACCAGGTAACCAGCTTCTAAGCACTGGTCATATTTCCATGTCAGTGCACAGCAGAATTGGCCCCACTGTTTCAATCAGTCCAGTGCTACAGAAACAAGTAGTTGGTACTAGATGGCAAGTTTTAATACCATCTAATACTATAAGACCATGATACTGAGCCACTTGATTGCCCTCCCATTTTCACAATGTATCTCCCTAACATTTTTGTAATGCTATCCTACTTCCTCAAGTGTTTTCTAAACAGGAGATCTTCCCACCTAAATTTGGTATGCATTCTTTGTCACTTTGCACCATGTCATTAAACTCTAACATGGAAAGTACTCGCACAATACAGAAACAATGATGCAGTACACTTACTGATGTCACACATGCAGCTTTGCAGACCTTGAGTCTCACAGTATGGAATACACTTCCCCCTTCGACACTGTCCTCTCTCCAGACAAGGTGTCCCATCTGTCATTGGTAAACTTCGTGGACACTCTGATGAACCACCTGTGCACCGTGATTCCTGTTCACAAGTTGCTGGCTGGGCATCACGACATTTCATCTGTGCTGGCATAAACTGGCAGTTTTGGCAGCATGGGGAATTTTTGTCACTGCACACAGCTCCTTGGTTGCGACGAAGTTTGCAGTTCTTATCACAGCAGGCATCATTGTCTTCTGTACCCAGCAATCCTGCATCACACTCCTCATCACCTTCTACACGCAAGTTGCCACAGAAGGATTCTTCTGGTTCTGAGAAACAGCGCCCTGATTTGGCCTGCAGTACTTTGCGAATTGATCGCAAACTGCAGGGTGAAAACCTCTAAGGAAACAATTTGTAGCTCTTTAACCTTTATCATACAAAAATCTGTTAAATGCTCAGACAGAAATTTTTAAGGGGCCACTTCATACCTTTTTTGACAATGGCTGCTCTTTTCAGTTACAAGTGTTTAGAACAGATATGGCAAACCAGAGACAAAAATATTTGTAAAGTGACAGATTTATTCAGCATATCTTTAAATGCACTATTTAGAAGCAATAAATGTTGCTGAACTTCTTGCCCATTTACAATTAAAAAATCTACTGTTTCAAAACAGCCGCTATGCCAAAGTGTCACACATTACATTCTCTTCTCTCTCTTTAAATATACAACATACTAACATACGTTTCAAATGATACTATTAGATTTTGGTAATAGATTCATGTTCTGTGTCATAAAGTAATTTTTTTCTCTCTCTCATTACAGGCCTGGACAGGCCCTTCTGGTGCTCCAGGAGGTACAGGCTCCCAGAATTTCTACACAACTGTCACATGAAGATGGTAAAGTTGTCAGCCCTACATACTGTTTTGTACCAATACTGTGTACAATAAGGCACTACAAATGTATAAAGTTTGATTTGAGCTTCAGGTAAAGCATGGGTTATATTGCATTTACAGGGCATAAATGTTAATTCACCTGCCAATTTTTGTGTAGACTCACCAATAACAATTTTAATCAAAATCTGCTGACTGAAGAACAAATATGCAGACTGATGCCTGGAAATGTGCCTCTATCATTACCTGTTCCATTTTTGGCAATTTGTGTGAAAAAAGCTTTCAAATGCAAAAGTTACAGACTCAAAACAAACTTACTACAATCCACAGCAAATTCACACACAATGGATAGAGATCAAAGAATTCACGTACAGTAGCTCTAACTCACACATGAAAGCAGCTCACCTTATTATTGATATCATATCCACTAACACTGTAAGTGTACATAAGGTAGGATCCCCCTTGACTTGCACTGGGGCTACATTCTGGAATATCAGGATCATGCTCAGAACCCCAGTTATGACCAAACTCATGTGCAGTGACAAGATCAGCCTCTCTTGTTATAACTCTCTGTCCATAATGATTTCGACTAGAGCTCAATCCAGAGTTCAGGTACAGTGTGTAACCATTCTTGAAGTACTCTGCAATATTACAAAACCCCTCAGACAAACAAAAACAGTATGCATATTCTCTACAAAGCATAACTCAAATTTATCCCATTTGCTGCATTGTGTATGGGCTTCACTGAGAGAATACAACACTCATAATTCTTAGCAACTGACAGACTTAATGCATAAATTCTTGTTTTATAATAAATATATTATATTCCTCTACATGTTTCGAGCACTGTTGTTCTCATCATGAGGAGGTCACATAGTATTATACAGCATCTGGCATCGTCCCACTCTGTAGGTGGCCATCCAGTGTGCAGGTTGCGCACCGGACGGCTACCTACAGAGTGTGACGATGCCAGATGCTGCATAACATGATATGACCTCCTGATAATGAGAACAACAGTGCTCAAAAAATGTAGAGGAATATAATAAACTTATTATAAAACAAGAATTCGTGCATTAAGTTTGTCAATTGCTAAGATTATACCGAGATGCACAGTCAGCAAACATCAAAACTCATAATTCAACTAAGAATAAATTCCAAGTCACTGCCAATTAAAAAACTTTGTAGTCATGCTCATGGCTTTCATGTGTAAAAGAAAATACTGCTTTTCCATATTTCATTATTTTTTGTGTAATGTGCAGGTGCCTTTCTTTCTAAACTTGTAAATGAACATGCCAACTGGACTGTGGATGTTAGTAACACAGTGCACTATCCCACTCAGCTAACTGCTTATACCTCTTTATAGTGGGCAGCGACAGCTTACCTACGCTGAACACCTGCATATGTAAGAAGAGTTTACAGGTATCTTTGGATAAAACTTTCTAAATCATACAGAAATTTTACACATTAACCTCCATTGGTACCCAAAATAATTAACATCTCAGTAGATTATGAAAAGGAAACCATACATGACTGCTGCCTTCTGGTGCATGATGCTAAGTAGTCTTGTAGAAATTTACTTTTGCTTTGGAGGAACCTGCTCCAAAAATTGTGGTAAGGGATTCCTCAGATACAATCGTCAATGTATAGCAGACTACATGGTGTCACAGCCCAGAAGACAGCAACTGTTGTAGTCACCACCATGAAAACCTCAAATCTTGAAAGCATAAAAGATATGACATCTCAAACTATACGTACACACAATATGTGTCACTATAATAGTGTTCCATACATAACTAGTCTACAAATTCTAGTTCTAAATCATCCCTGACTGTGACTAAGGACCACCACACTTTTGGCTGACCTGGCGTGCAGATGCCCCCAACAGAGTTGCGTCGGGGAGAGCCAACATAGGCAAGTCCCAGTATCCCGCCCTCAAACTTGAGGTCAGTGAACAAGTGTGCTAGGCAGAAGTCCTTGTGACTGTACTCCCGACTGAACACCTAGACAGCAAGCACACAACCCCAGCACCACAATCACCCGTTAATCACCCAATCCACAAAGAATTAAAACATTTTAAAACATATGTTAATATTCTGATCACAGTAAACTGAACATGCGGTTACTATTCCAGAACAAGTAACTCTATTTCTAACGCATGCATTGTTATATTTACAACCCTTCAGATGAAACACAATAAGCACCTAACTCAATCTATTTCATTCCCTCCAATTTAGGCTCTGGAGAGGTGTTAATATTTTAATTATTAATAATGCTAGGGTCAAGTCTCTTCTAAAAATAAGCATTTTAAAAACAGCCACTATTATATAAGTCCACATATAAGGTTAGTATAACAAGTAAGAGGAAACAGAACATGCATCACACACAAAGAACCCACAAATACATATAATTTTTATGGCCAGCCTAAGCAAACAGTAAACCATGGTTCAAGACCTTTGAAAAACAGAATGTTAACTTGATACTACTGTATATGGGCCATGTATAACAGTGCAGTCGCAAAATAACTAACTACAAAATCCAGAAAATCCATATTTTATTTTTTTACATTCCGGAAACAGATACAGCTTCAGGTTCAAGGTCCCAAAAATGATGGTCACTCTTATAAACAGGTGTCTGACTGCCATTTCTCCAGGTGATTCATGGTGTCTGAATAATCCAACTTAAGTGAAAGTGAAATTGTGTAAAAATCTTACCTAAATGAGAAATAAAGATGTAAAATGTTCAGTTGTTCAAAACTATTACTACATGCCAAATGCTATAATTTCAGGTAATTAAAAAAAAATTTGCAATTCAGAATCTACTAGTACACCAACTGCATGCAATGTGTCATAACCCTGAAAGAAATCATTAAAATGATGCCACAAGAAAACTACTATGTAATAATGCATCTGTAAACAAGAGACGCAACAGGTTCCCTTCCATGTTAGTGTTACCAAGCTCAAAACATGTCTGTAATATATATAAGTCAAAGCCTGATTTATTCACATAAACATTCACAATATGGAATCCTGTAGAGCTTACAGGAAATACCTTTAGCCATAAATTTAGCAGCAACTTTTGGTTTCACACATAGTTTCTTATACAATTAAAAAATCCAAAACCTTACATCTGTAAAAATGGTCCCAAAACCATAATGAATCTGTAACTAGACAAATCAGGCTATGGACTTGACTGATCATCAACATGGGCAGGAGAGTCATAACACCAATGCAACTGAACTGTACATTTCAATACTGGACTTAAAAATAAACAGTAACTCAGGTCCAGTGTATGAAAAAGCAATTCCAATTTACTTTCTAAGTAATGACTCAAACTGTGGAGGTCTTCTAAATCCACTGAGTGACAGGAATTTCAATTTATTTTAAGAATAAGAATTCCAACTGCACAGATATTCTGCTCTCCCATACTGGCTCATCTTCACATAACTACAGAGGTTTTCCATGCTTCACGCACTAAATTTGGCTGAAATAATGTTAACACAAGTGTCAGGTTAGTAAATAATGTTACCACAAGATGTTCCCCTCAGATTATGGCTTGTCACTTTGTAATACCATATACCCCTTTGTGATGCAACGTTGAAACATTAACATCAAAATTCCCATATACCTTGCATGGCACAAGAAGTCCAAGGTTGTCTTATCACCTGTAGAAATCATCCACCACCACAGTTATATTTGTAATACTGCAAGAGATGATGAACAGCATTTAACACAGTAACCATACTGCTGCTGGGTTAGTTTTACATACTTCTCGGAAAATATGGTGGCTAAATATATGTAATATCATGATAATGGGACTTAGGAGTGACTGCTTTCTAGTCCATGGTAAGTTTAGAATGAGACTGTGTTCTAGTGTCTGGTTAACTACAGTAGAATCTTGGTTAGATCTCCCTGCTGCATCAGGCTCACTCTTTGTGGTCCCAGCCAAAACTCCATATCAATTATATGTAACTTCTCTCAATCTGTGGTTTCTCAATTTTTTATTTTTCCCATATTTGAGACAGAATAATTCAGTCCCTACATCACCCAGAACCTCCATTTTGGATCTGTGTTTACAGTTTTAGAGTTTGTGTCATATAAATAACAACACGATTATGTGCAATGGAAGGGCCGTGACTATTAACTATTGCAACAGTGTACTCTTGATTTTCAAGACGTAGCATGCTTGTGATTGGTCAAAATGCCCATGGTAGGAGCCACTTAAATATTGCACATTTCCAACTCAGCACTGTTACTTGGCTGACCACAGATTATGGACATAATTATCTCATAACTGGTGACCAAACCCCACACTGACAGAAGCAAGGCTTCACAGAATCTCTCATGCAGCAAAAACATAATTTTAGTTTATTCTTCAAGTTTTTCTTTCCTTTGGGTGCCATAAAATAACATAAAACTATAAATTTAAAACTGATCAAATAAAAACATCAACTTTAAATTTACTGTGACTATAAAGTTTCTAAAACCACAGCTGTAATTTTCTATTTGATTTTGACACCACCATCATTTTAAGATTCTTCTCAATGTATGGTACAAAAAGCTTATCCCCAATATGAATCTTCATGAAGGCTGTGCTGTATATACAAGAGACTGTACATATTAGTCAAAGGTAAAGGTATCCCATTACAGGCCTGGAAAGGCCCTTAAAGCTCCAGAAGGTTGAGGCTGCCAGAATTTCTAGACATTTGGCACATGAAGGTCATAAGGTTGTCAGCCCTATTTATTGGCTGCCTTTAACCCAACACAGATATTAGTGGTACTCATTTCTGTTACAGGATGAGTCGACCCCAGGGCTAGTGTGGCCCGAAGGATTAGGTCAATAAAAAATTTCAATCACGCCATCAGGAATTGAAACCGAGACCTTCTGGCTTGTAGAACAGTGCCTGAACCAAATGTGCCACCACATATCCCCACATATCAGTCAAATCAGTAACATACTTCACTTGTACTCATAAGGTAAGTGGTTTGAATTTTGGTTGAGGCACTCTTTGCACTGATGATATTCGACATGCTCTTCTTCAGTGCAACCAAGCAAATTTTGCAATGGTGCCTTCAAACAAGCCACAACCACTTTTTCCTCAGTCTTCAACAATTCCCCACATACAACAATCTCATCTCATGGAACTCCAACCTCAGCATTCATAGTGCTGTTGGAAAATCAGTGAGCTAACCACACACAAAAACCAGGAGATATTTCTCAATACACAAATGTCCACCAGCTGCAGACACTTCACACTGCGTACTGGGAGAATTGTGGCCATAAATGCTTGCAGATATGAACCATTTGGTTTACCCCAAATTAGAAAACAGAACGATAATACTGGTTGGTAGACAATACTGGTAGTATCATCAAGAATGATTAACTGTGTAGCATTCTCTTTCTGTTTGTCAAGTATTTTAGTCATTACTCTGGTCATGCTGTCTGTCTGTCTATGTTTGTCAGGTTCAGTGTATGGCCCTGCCAAAAAAAAATTTTGCCTCAGTATGTTAAAAACAGGCTTGCTACATTAAATATAAAAACTAATCATCAACTAATGTAAAGAAATCTGTCCTGTACTGTTTACATTGCACTTCACAGCAAGAAACGCGTCAGCTAACACGTTTTCCATGCTATGAATGATATGTATTTAGATAACAAGCTGGCTGATGATAGTTTAAAGAAAGCTGAATTTGGTGACGGGCGCTGAGAACTACCAGCCGTAACTTTTCCGTAATGTGGTTATGAGAAAGTGTACTATACTGGTTGTAGTTATGATTAATCAGTTCTAGTGATAGTGCTGATGGTGAATGGCATGGACTAAGCTAGATCAAAAATATGGAATACATCATTCTATAAAACAGACACATGCACTGAAGAAATAACACACATGACATAATGTGCATGAAAACTGCTTCTGCTACATTCAAAGGACAACCTACTTACTATCACAGTTGACATCTCAAATATTTTTGACTGTAGCCCAAAACTGTAAATCACATTGGTTTAGTGACATGAATACTACCAGCACCTACACACAAATGCCATCTGCTTGAATATTTTGAGAGTTTACAACCACCATAAACCACACACAACCCTGGATTTGAGAATGCATGCTACTGTATGTTACATACAGATTTGAAAAAATACAGGTCCCATTACAGGCTTATTGAAGAGACTCTCTTATCCACAGCCTTCAGATGGCTCTGGGGTTCACCTACCAGTGACCCAAATGGCACTGTGGGATCATTCCCTGGGGCTGCAGCTGATGAGACCTGAAGCCCACCACTCACCCCTACCCAGTCCCACCAGCAACTTCATGGAACAAGGAAATGTTTACCCTTTTTTATAGTGTGATTTAAAATATGCTGCTGAAGAAACCATTCTCTAGGTATGCCACCTTATTCCATACTGTTCGGACCACAAAATTTTTTGCTCCCTTCCATTGCGTGTCTGCAAAGAGGGCTGATATTTTCTCTTTTTTCCTCAATATTGTAAACAGTGCTGATGAAGTGAAACCACAGCGCCCACCAAATTTTCTCTGGCCTGCATTCAAGAAAACAAAAGACTCTAACCAACAGATCTGTTAGGTGTACACAACTGTCCCACATTTAATGTTATGCACTACATGGCGTAATAATATTGCTCATTAAACGTGTTTCCAATTATAGCTCAGATTTGCTATGGAGAGCATAACCTGTACATTTCTTGACATCACAAGTAAATAACATTCACAGTTGTATGGTTACTTGAAGCAAAGTGCTGTTCTACAAACAAACAATAAAAGTAAATTAACCAGGAGTGCAGATTCCTCCATGGGCGTAAGGCCGAGGTGAAGCAATGTACGCCAACCCCAGAACTGTTGAGCCACCTCTGTCAAATGTCTGGTGGGTGAACAGGTGACCCAGACAAAAGCTGTTAATCTCATTATAACGAGAAAACACCTGAAATGTGAGTACATAGAAATTTGCTTCATCTCTGTCAGATCTACAAAACATTCAACAAATTATACACCACTTTTAATCAGCACACCAACTAATGCACATACATAAAATTTTTACATTAAAACATTTAAAATGCATGGTGCAACAATAAAGATATACACCACTTGTTTACTCTAAATATGAATATGTATGTAGTTAAGTTTAATTATACGTCCTCAAACAGCCGAATCAACAGAAATTAAACAAAGGATTCTGACATACTAGAAGTAAAGGGGGCTAGGCAGGTGGGGATTAGATATTTCTTAGAGAACATTTGAATTTTATCAAAAGGTCAATTTACAAGCAATTGTTACATAATTCTGCTGCATTTCAGAACTATAAATTTAGCTGGAACAAGAATAACTTTAGTGTATGGTCTCTTAAATCTTACAACTCTGTTGCACACACATCACTGTCCAATTTAGATACCCACTGTAGGCTAATGTTTTCCCTTCTGGACGAAAAGAACACACACTTAATTGGATATTTTTTTGCACATATCTGTTAAAAGTTTAAGAAATGTGAAAAGTACTGTGTCACAGTTACCTATATATGCGTGATAAAATATCAGACTTTATTTCTGACATCAGGAAACAAGTGTTATGTCTGGGTATTGAAACATTAGAAACAGTACACAATTTTTATTATATTATAAATTCCTTGGCCTTCTGAATCTTTACTAATGTACAAGAGTTGAGGTTCTTACATTATCAAGGTATGCTCTGAACTGGACCATACTTGACAGAACAGAGTTCAATTACTGTTTTAGTAGCTACAGAATGGTAAGATTCCTTAAACTCACACACAGCAAAGGATATTCCTCCAGACAATGTTTTTAAATACCAGTATCAGTATACAACAAAATAAAAAATGCATGCAATCAAATTAAAGGGCCCAATAAACAGAAAATCAGGCAGAAGTAACAACTTCCAGACTGGGCACAAACACACTCAAAGCTTACATGCTTTTTCACACTTTCTAAATGTCACACACTCTTTGCAATAATGTGCCCTTACCTCTAACAAATTTCGCACATCCCACTTCTCCCGCACCATATTGTAGTGTGCTTCACCGCCACGCACCCTGTTGGGCTCACTGTGAACTACAATCTTCTTAATCACAAAACCCATTCCCTTGAAGCCATCCTGCTCCTGTCGATCCTGCCAGGTTGTGTCATTATATATCTTGTGCACTCGGTCAATCAGGCTGATCTGTCAAACAGTAAATACCATTTGAATATCCCTCATAAGATTGAATGTCTCAGTTCTTATTTTGACACGGATAATAAGATGCAAACAGGACCAAACTATTGGGTGTTAAAATTACAGACACCTGATACCAGTTCACATAAAGAAACACAATGAGCATACACCAGTGATATTGATACGGCTATCAAAGACCCCACTGCATGACGGGCCCATAAATCAGGGGAGGCCTACAAACAAGAAACTAAAATTTGTTGTGGGTTCTTCTGGACTGCATTCTGTTCTTCTGACAGAAGGTAGTATCCCAAGAGATCTGGGAGTAACTTTGCTAATAACTGTAGGGAGCACCCTCATTTATCCAACCATGGGGGGCCCAACCAGTTATCTATGACAGTGGTATACACTGGGATAAGCAGACTCAAAAGAAATAAACATTCATGTGCACTTTACATTGTTTTTTATGAACCTACTCACTATCACTACAGTTTGGGGGTTGTCACAGCCTAGCCCCAAAAGCAGATACACAAGTTAGAGCACAAGAGTGCTGGAAAGTGATTCCAAGGACTGTGAAAAGTTGGAAAACTCTGGGAAAACTGCACCAAGGAAGAAAGACTAAACTTTCTGTTAGTGTTCTGCAGAATCCATAAATTCTCAAGCAGCCAATAACGCATATATAAACAATGCATATAATATACTAATGTGTTATAAGTAATAAAGTTCTTACTAAGTAATTAATTGTTGTCTTTGTGTTGCTGCCTCCCATTTCCTGGTAGAAGCGATAATCAGCGACAAGCAACAGAGGACATCTTGTTTTGGTTGGAGTGTATTCGTACTGTTCAGCCTGCCGTTTCTTCCGTACCTCGGTATCATTCTGGTCAATGCCATCATAACCATCATCATCTTCTTCATGGTCTACACAGGCATTGTAACACAGCAGCAATAAAATCTTCACATCAAATCCACATTCTTCGCAGCAAGTCAGATAACTTGTAACAGCTGCATAACAATTTTGATCCAATAGGACTGGGTAACATATGGGAAAGGCACTGGCATCCCAGGTTAGAGGTACTGACCAACCAATTTCAGAACATATGTTGCCTGCAGTCCTCCTTCATACATCACCTCTGACAAAGTCAGAACTTTGTGCATATATAGATTACCAGACAGCCATTGAAATTAAAATTTTTAAACTAATGGTCCCCTCTGAAGGCCATCTTCATCATCACACTATTATTTGGAGTGACTAAAATCTCTCCATATTACCATTATTACCTAATATGCAGATTAATTTATCCTAGTCAGGCAGACAAAAGGCCAATCAAGTCACAGAAGCATAATACGAGCATTAAATTGAACAACAATATGATATGGTACACAACTTTCATATCAAGTATTATGTTGATGTAATATTTAATGTCGTCCATTTGTTGGTGAAGGGGTTTGAAGTTGACTAAATGACACTTATTATTTGTGTCAATATATTAAACAAATCTAAGCAAAACTCAGCAATTACATTGAAACTAATTTTACTTAAATTGTCCTATTGGCATTCCACTAGCACCAATTGACATGAATCAGCCCCCACCATCTCATATGTGAAAAACAGTTTCATATGGAATAAATCATTAAAAACAGATTAAATGTGAGGAATATCTGCTACTATTCAGGTCAGATTCTTTTGTCTTCCCATCTCCTATGGAAAATGCAAATATTAAACATACAAAACTATAACTTTGGCTATTATCTTCCATGGGTGTGAAACTTGGTCACTCGCATGAAGGGCATTCAAGCATACAGTGATAAAAAGACATTTGGGCCAAAAAGAGACGCAGTAAAAAAGGGTTGGAGAAAACTGTATAGGAGGAGTGCAATGATTTGTACTCCTTGCCAAAAGTTATGATTAATTAAATAAAGAAGGATTATATGCACGGCAAACACAGAATGAAAAGAAACACATAGAAAGTCTAGGCACAGATTGTAGGAAAATATTAAAACCTGTGCAAACTGGAGTCATCTGGTTTGGGACAGGAACCAGTAAAAGGCTCTTGTGAACACAATAATGAACCTTCGTGCTGTCTAAAATTCAGGGAATGTCTTGACTAGCTGAACAAGGGGAACCCAATGGCTTGTAGTGAGTTAGTTAAATGTTCCCACAGATCTTTCTTTTCACTTGTCTAATACCCAATCCTCTTAATTTCGTCCTGTAATTGACACCTTGAAATACACGTCAAAAGCAAATAACAGGACCATCTGAAGGTGACATACTGAATTGTGCATATTCCAAACTGTTTAAATTTCATACATCCAAGAATTACTTTACAGCTGATAAAACAAAAATCAATATAAACTGGTCACAACTGTTGTTGCCCATATCTTGAATAAATCCGTTCTGATAAACGTGATGACAGACTGCCCTATCTAAAGCTCTTTAATCTGCATCATTAAATTAATTTGAATTACAGAGGAATGAAATGCCAGCTGTGACTGCCTGATGCTGCAATCAAAATGGGTTCCAACAGAACTCTATGCACAGTACAAACTCTAGAGTACACAGACAACAAACAACTTACAAATGTTTTATATGGTGACAAAAGTTAACTACAATATGCTTATTCTTAATGCAGTGAAACATTGCAGATTAGTTTATAATCAACTATTTGCACAAATGTACATCTACACTGAACTTTATGTCCCCATTCTGCTGCAGTTTTCAAATGTATAAAATTTGTGTGATTAGCTCATGGTTCAAACAATTACGATTAGGATTCTTGTATCCCAAGACCTAGCCGAGTGGTAAGTAGGGAGGGGGATAAGTTTGTGGTTGAATGCCCAGATTAGTAGTATTTTCAAGTCACTTTATTGTCATACTTGGGTGCAGGCTCACGCCCCGAGCGTTAACAGTGAAAGTTACAGAGTGAAGTTTACAGCAGAAATGCACAACATACACAGGGTTACAGGGTAGATAACTGACCTAGTGACAATGCTTCTACCACAAAGGTCATGCGTGTTTCTACCTTGTCTTGTGTGTCAAGCGTTGAGGCCAAGAGCCAAACTGGCACATGACACAGGGCAAAGCTCACAACGCACAGATATAGGCATAATACCAAGCAGTATAACAATGAATCAATCAAAATAAAGATGCTCCAAAATGTCCCTTTGGGGTCTCAGTGTGCAGGTATGCAACAGGATATCATTAATCCAGAACACATAAACTAGACTACTAACAGTACCAGAACTGTCACAGTATGTACAAACTGCAAAGAATTTTCACTGTCAATATTGTATAAAATATCTGCATTTTATACATTACAAAGGCATTCCTTTAACTGAAATTTCATTGTACCAAATATTGTTCCAGTGATCAAATCAAGGAGAATGAGGCAGGTAGGGCACATGATATGAATGAGGGAGAAAAGAAAGGCATACAGAATTTTGGAAAGGAAAAGGGAAGGAAATAGACAATTTTGAAGACCTACCCATAAATGGGCAGTAAATATTAAAATGGATCTAAAAAAGAATAAGATTGGATGGCATTGACTACGTTAATTTTGTTCAGGATAGGGACATGTGGCAGGATGCTGTGAACAATGGTAATAAACCTTCTGGTGACACAAAATGCACGGAGTTTCTAGATTAGTTGAGAAACTACTAGCTTCTCAAGGACTTTGCTCCAAAGAATTAGTTAGTTAGTTAGTTAAAGGCAGGAAAGTACCTGAACCCATTCAAATATAGTGTTATTAGCCCAGTTACTCTTGGATATTGACATTAAGAATGAGAATTAAACTATAAAAAGCAGAGTCATTTTAATTTTACTATGTTCTATTACATTAAAACGAGCAGCTGGTTAAAACTAGCCATGGGCACTTCATGTCCTTTCCATAACACCACTCATATAATCCTCTCATGTATCATTTTACATTATACAAACTAAGCAACAGACACAACATTATTATATAAACCAAGAAAGAAGGAGAATTCACACTCACATTTGTCTTCTCCCTCTTTTACGTAACCGCAGGTCCGTGGCCAAGTATCGGTATCTCCTCGTCCTTCCCCATGGTTCCAGCTAAAATGTATATCTGATTCTCGATAAGCAATCATTGACTGGTTGTCCAAATGTGGAAGATGCCGCCATGATGGCTTTAAATACAAAAATTTTAAGCAGTAAGTTAATCTTTGACATAGTCTTGCACAGTATATATAATTTCCAATTCTTACAACAGATACCTGGAGAGTAACAAGCATATGCTCCATTCTGTGTGCTGAATATTGCTCACTTAACCCTCCTTGAGTCAGGGTCAGTGCTGAAAGTTTCCAGGCTCTCTTGTAAACAATTGTAATAATACTTATAACAAAATCTTTTGTGTCTAAGATGAGCAGAAAAGTAAAGTTGTCCATGTCCATAACAAAGCACCATGACATGAAGTCACAGAAGGAAGTGGAGGCACAGCTCTTTACAATCTTAATCCAAGCAATACACAGAGATGTGAAATTAGATATACACCCCAAATGCTTTAATCTTTGGGAAAGACCCCTAGAACCTAGGCAGAAGGCTGAGTGGGATCTGGAACAAGTCTGGATGTTGCAAAAATAACAAAAAACTCATTCCCTGGTGGGAAACACCCCTGATTTCCCAGTCACCCTGCCTACAGCCTGTGTTCTCATTATGCACAGACATATTCATTCCTTAAAAGAAGGCAGGACATGCTTTTCATTAAACAGGTCTCGGTCATATATATGAACTTCTTAACTGTTCACTGTATATGGGTACAGGAAACAATTTGGTTTTATTAAGCTAGACAAACTTAAATTACCTCAATATGATATGTCTCGTCTGGAGCATGAATAGTAGCAGTCATGACACCATCTTCTAAATGGACACTTGCTTCAGATGAAACCTCCCCAAACAATCGACCATCATAAAAATTTTCATGATCTGGAAAAAAATTCCAACAATTTTTCCATGACTGAGCTTTCAGTTTATAGTTCATGTTCAAATATGTAACAAGGAAGAATAACATTAAAGTGCATCTTAAAGACATGGAATTGGAAAATGTGGACTGCATTCACATGGCTGAAAATAGAGACCAGTGGCAGGCTCTATTGAGGAATGCAAAAAAAACCTTGGGTTCCGCAAAATGCAAAGGACAAGTTGACTAGCATGGCAATAAACAGGTTCTCAGTGTTCTATGGAGATTATTAGTGATTTCATAAGCTGAATGAAGAAAACTGTTGCTTCATTCAACCTGTTTGCACTATAGTGATACACAGGTTACCTAACAATATTACAACAATGTGAAAACAATGCCTTACATCAGTGTTGCAATTCTTTCATTTTTCATCTACCATATGTTGATATATGCTGTCACCTCATACTGTATATATAATTTTTTCTACCACTGCAACCATAACAAATAGTACTCTGTCCTATAAATTTGCTTGCTGTTTCATGCAGGTGGAAAGTCATATTACAGGAATAACATATACTCAGGGTATTTGAGAAGTGGTTCCTGATGAAGGCACTTGTGTATAACAAGAAGGAAGTAACAGGAAGCTGGAGAAAAACTGCATAATGCATGTTTTATACCCCTCATCAAGTATTATTAGGGTGAGGAAATCCAAGAGGACAAGATATGTATTACTGGCATGCATTGGCAAGAACAGAGATTGATACTTTATTTTGACATGGAAACTTGAAGGAAAGAAGCTGCTTGTAAGACTTACATGTTGATGGAAGGAAAACAAAAAACCAGGTCTTCAAGGAACAGGATGGGATGGAAAGGATTGGATTCATCCAAGTCAGGTCAGGAAATAATGGTGGGCTCTTGTAACCAAGGTAATCAACCTTCAAATTCCTAAATCCAGGAAATATCATGAAGAGCTAAGGACCTACTAACCTATCAAGACTGACTACGATCCATGCAGTTACACATTATTCAGTTCTATCATGGTAAACACTGATTATATAGGACTAACTACACAGTCCACTGATGCTACAAAGTCTGAGTTACTAACTAACTCCACAGAGATGAGTCCTTCCTGAGAAGCTAATGGGTCTTTAGTTAGTCAACAAATACTCCACATTTTATGGAACAAAATAGTTCATCCCCACAACCACAAGCACATGCCACTTATCTCTGTCCTGAGCTAGATCAGTCTAGTCCATGCTACATCCCACTTCCTGAAGACCCATTTACTATTATTTTCCTGCCTAAACTTGGGTCTTCCAAGTGATCCTTTTCCCTCAGGTCTCTCCAGCAAAACCCTGAGGACTATTCATATTGTGGTCTTCTAATTTGTAAACACAAGCAACTCTTGTATGTTCATGTCAACCTTCAAAAGCATTTCCACCATCAGAAAGATTGGATCCAAGTTGACAACAAGGTAATTAGACTAACATGCGGCTGGGTTTTACATGCAGGATGCATGGAGAATGGCCACTCAAAGGCATGGGAGGGGGAGAGGGGATACACCCCAGTCCGAGCCAGCAGAGGCAACAAACTAGAAATGTGATAAACCAGCAAATGAAACAACCCTTTCCAAGAAGGATCCCAGTGTTATGACAGGTGGGAGAAAAACATGGAAAGAGAGGAAAATTTTCAGTCCTTTCCATGGCCCCAGTGGATACGAAATGACAAGAATCTCTATTTGTGATTTAACTGGTAAAGTGTTCCCGCAGAAGGACAAAACTATATCATCCTTGAAGGAAATTTTCTACTTTCACATTCTTCAGGGACCAGCTCAGACATAAAATTTTCATGAACGAAAGTAAATTAACTTCCACATTGATTGCACCCACCTGCACTATGTCACAACCCTGAAAACCACAATTTGTTCACTAAATGAAACTTACCAACAAATACAGGCTTTTCTTGACCATTTCCATCTACTGTGATAGCCTTGAACTTAGAATGGAGAATCCCTCTCTTTGGAGTCAGAATTAAACGAAAGTCTCTGAAAATTATTGAAGAGTAGTTTTTACTCTTGTGCACTTACACAAATCATTTCAAATCAAACATCATGCCTACCCTTCAATTTGAATGCAAATACCTTCCAAGTGTGCTGAAAGACACCTCTCTGATTCTATTGAAGGGATGATCACTGTGCTTGACACCCCTTTTCACGATATTGTGGCTGAACTGAGAAGCATGAAGAGTCTCAAAATGTTTCAGGTTTTTGTAAACAGAACCTATAATAAACAATGTAAATTAAATAGATTCGGTTTTCTTGAAACATGACAGTGTAGCATGCAGTACTCCAGTATCACATAATTAGGCCTTAGTTTAAAATCTCGATCAAAAGACATTTTTGTTATATTCAGTCACTGAAGACAAAGTGCATGTACAACTGTTGACATCACCTTCTAACAATATCATATCAGACAGGCCAAAAATGTAGCGCAGAATTCATGTCAAAAATTACTTAATAATATGCACACCATTTATGCGCTTTCAGTTAAAAAGAATCTTCTACAGAACAGGAAGGAGATAAGAGCTGCTATGGAATGTACTATGCATCATGACACTAAATGAGGTGACAACAGCTTGCAGCAATCTCTCATGCCAGGAAAAACATTCTGGCCACTGGTTTAAAAAGATAAATTCAACATATGGTCCCCATTTAATTTTTACTACCGATGCTGTTATGTATGAAACACTAGAAATTTTATCTTACAATGTAACCAGCCCACGAATTCACAGGGTAATTTTTTCCTTCTATCCTCACAAAAAGAAACACTCCCAGTTGCTACATTTTATCTGCATAATCACTCCAGTCTTGACATTCAATAACTATCACCATGAGTTAAATTATTCTCTGTAATGTATAATCAGTGTTCATATCTGCCACGTACAAAAGTGGCAGAAGTTTACCCAAGAAGATAAGGTTATACTCCAACAATGAAACTTACAAGTTATATAATTCGGCACTTCAAAAATTAAGAAGCACAGCGCCAGTATAAAAACACGGTAACCAAGAACATACATTTATTTTCAATTTAATTGCAAAGTTTTTCCGAAAAGAAATCTACAAACTCTATCCCATTCGGAACATCTCTCTTCCTTTCTCATCACACCCAACCCTGTGCCTGCGTCCAATATTAAGCACAGATGGAAGTTAACAAACGTGTTTACATTTGGGGACACAAACTATGCCTAAACTAGATGATCTGTGAACTACGCGCAGTCCATACCACAGATCATCTAATTTTGTCCAAACGGTAGTGGCCTTAGCACGGAGACTACACCATATCTTTATACATAAACTAACGTAACCATAACTTGAATTGTGTTGTGACCGCGGGTACCTCAGCTCATGTAGTACGAACGGTACGAGAAAGGCCGACCCTTGCCGAATTAATCAGATGAGGAACAGAAGTGCTGTGATAGGTATAATAAAGCAGTGTTGTGATTGGAATATTCATTGGTTTATTAATTACAGTTTGTTGTAATTATACAGTAGCCTTGACTGTATTTTAATGTTTATTCTGAGTAATTTAAATGAAGTTATATATACATTGGATATGTTTATAAAGGTTGACAGGGGTCCCATGTAACTGAAAGCCGATAATGCTCATACATATGCATTTGATATGTACAACACAAGTGGTATAACACCTGCCCATAATTGGTCTGGGCAGGTGTTTATGTGCGTATCGTTTCGGATTGTGTTTCTTCTGGAATAACTTGTACCATTCGGTTAAGAATGCTCTAGTTAGTTTTGTTGGTGAAGTTTCGTGTACTTACTGCCCCATGTTATTTCTGTTTACTTTCAGTATGTGAGCATCTGTAGAAAAATGCTAACTGGTGGAAAGAATACATTTAAAATAGAGCTTTGTTCTCTTTTGTGGGTGTATCTTTTATCGATGTGTTTGGGAAATGAATATAAATTAAACCCACAGTGGGGACAAATATGCCCTCGGATTTACCTGAGTGTCTTTACTGGTTTTGCTCCAAGAGGAAATCAAACAGCAGGCGCTTATTCAAAGAAGGATGATGCACATTCTTTGGAGGAGTGCATTACAAGTTGCTGTGGTGAAGAAGTTTGCAATGTTGTTTTCATGCATGATTCAACTTGTTATCACGTATGTTTACACATTTTGATTTTATCATTGTATATGGTCTGCGTTGAATTAAGTACGACACTACTGAAAGCTGATTTCTTCTGTTCCATAGATCATGTGTGTTACTAGTGAACAATGTGCACCATTATTCCGTCCAGAGCCAAAATTTGGCGAGCATGTTACCATGGTTCTTGTTCAACCCGTATCTTCAACAGAAACCTGGGGTGAAGTCATAGAATCTGCATATGCTGATGACTACAGAAAGTATGTCCCTTTTATTATTTTTCCATTTCTGCATTTTGAAAGAATCTTGCATTGTTTCTGCACCACATTAATATCAGGTACATGAACAGTTAGGTGAAACATTTGGAGACTTGAGATGTATCTGTTATATTTTTGCATTTTTTACAGTAAAGGCTTATCAATGGATTCCACTGAAACTCATTACACTTGTGAAGTTGGTATGGTTATAGACTGCCCTGAGAATGAAATTTGTGTGCAGCTTGTCACACATTCTCGCAATGGAATATGCCAATGTGTGGGGGATTACCAACGCAATTCCAGTGGGATGTGTACTCCTATCGGTTAGTATATTGAGTGAAGTTAAGGTACAGGGCTGTACAAAGTAAATGATAGGTCTTGTTTTGATATGAACTGGGACTGGAGGACCACATGAGATTCCTGATTAAAAAAAAACATTGGATTCTGAATTTTTTCTTTCAGGTCTTCATTGCAGGATTATTATCATACACCTTATCCTTTAACATGCCCCACAGGTAAAAATTTCATGTGTTCAAATCTGGCAAATTAGGAGGCCACAATCCCCTGAGTATTTTCACCAAATATAATCTTTGAATAAAGCATAGACGTGTTGTTTGAATTTTTACACTATCTTGCTGAAAGAAGGGATAGGTTCTTCTGCAATTGGACAGTTGTTCATAAAATAGTGTCAGAATGTGTGTAACATATTGTTGTAAATTCATGGTCTCAATAAAAATGGGCTCACTAATTTTATATACACTTATAGCACACTACAAACCAAACTTTACATTATGTAATGGCACTTTTTGGATTAATATTTGGTTTTTGGCATGCCAGTACCTATTATTCTGAGGGTTCACATATCAAAGCTTCATTGCTAAACAGAATGAATGTGAAATCTGTTCATCCACCTTATACCTTATGAAGGTGCCAGGTCATAAAACTTAGTCATGCTGTATGATATGTGCTGTAGAGTTTGTAAGCCTCATTTGTGTTATACTGATGAAATGCAGCAGTTCTATTTCATTTTTTGCTAATGATGAAGACATGCCCATTTGCTGTATAAGTGAATCCAGTGATCTTTCTTGGAGATGTCTAGTCTACTCCAAAATTTCTCCAGTTTTTCATGCGTGTGTTATTGTTTTCTGGCATTTTCACATTGTCGTCCAGTTTGGAAAGCCATATCAGGTTCATCTGAATTTATGATACTTTTTGTAGGAACTGTAGTTATATATCGCATGAACATGCATATCGATTCAGTAGAGTCTACATAGTGACTGCAGATGACACACAGAAAGCTAACAGTCCATGATAAGCAACAAGTGAACAAGCCAGTGAGTTGGATTGGCTTTTAACATCAGCAACCCAACAAGAAGCAATTAGTAATTGTGAATTAAAAATAATGACCATATACATGGAATGACATCAGCATGGATCTTGAGCACATACTTTATCTGTGGATTGTATTGAACTAGGCAAGGTGTCACATGCTCTGACACAAATGAAATTGTTCTTGTTCTTGCAGTAAGGTACCTGAGTGACAAGCTTGTACCTCTGTCCTTGCCAGTGATTGTTATTTTTACACAAAACATGAATTATTTTTAACTTACATTTTGGTAGTGACTTTCTTGTACACCAACTGAAATGGTTTCAATGTTATGACTCACTTCTTGGTGAAAGCAGTAACAGCACCTCGGTTACAGGTATAGTGGTTATATTCTCATAATTGTGTCATTGGTTCCTTGCAGGGAAAACGAGATATTATCTATAAAAATAGTGACAGTAAAATAACAGAGGGCTTGTCTCGTATTTTCTCATTTAAACTTATCCGTATGAAGTATTCAGAAAGTCTTTCCTGTCTTCAAGTTTCAGAAGAGGCACCTACCACATGAAGCAGCTTCATGTGCATGAGGCTATCCTATTGCTAATGTAATGTAATTCAGCTGAGAGGATGAAAGAGTGCATAACTTACCAGAACTCTGTGCATGAATGATGTGATCTTTTTATTCTTCTAAATGAATTTTATTTCCCTCATTAATTGTAATTTATTTTACATTTTTACTGCAACTGCAGTTAAATGGAAGTCTAACAGCACCGTACAAGCATTCCATGCCGATCTGTGGGCAGACACACAGGCTGCCCCTCAGCCAACTAAGGTTTGTTTTAATTTATAAGAAACAAGAACAATGTAATTCTGTAAGGGGTATTTCCTTTTGTGACAAGCTGGTAATTCTAAAAGGAAATGGTTAATAAATTAGAATGTAGGTCAGTACAAAGCAGTGAAAGGTAATGATGAAGTCTTCCTTGTACTTAAGTACCATGCCATTGAAGATTGGAGGTAAAGCTCCATATGTTCTTGTCCCCAACACTACTTTACTTGAACTGCTTTACTCACGGGGAAAAAGCCACTGTTACGCACTATGTAAGGAGTTGAAGAAAAGTTATCTGGTGCAGCTGGGTCGTGTATTCTGCATTGGCCTACACAAAATATTGCAGCCCTAATAAAAGGAGTGAATTTGAAGCGAAATGTATTTATTGAAAGAAAACGGGTATCCGAAGTTTATGACCTTATAAGTGCAGTCAGGGTAAACGAGGCTGCACTAGACAAAAACCTAGATGATCTCTGCCTCCTGTGCAATGAGTACTGGCATAAAGCAGCTGGGGCCTCAGGCTGACCACTCACCTCCATGTGGTACTGAGGTTAAGAATAAGTGGTGCTAAACCTGCATATGATTTCACAATGTAGGGGTAACAGGAGTAACTTTGTGTGTATAACTATTGAGTACATTCTAGATATTTTAGGGCTTCAGAGACGAGTTTATAAAATGCCATCTGCCTTGTCATCGTGTCAGTATACTCCATGTTGAAGTTATAGAGTAAAACCCTGATTTTACATGCCTGCATTTTGTATTTTCAACAATATTACCCACTTTTTGTACAGTCCAGATCAGTTGCCGTTTAGAACAGTGCTTCTTGGATTTTACACACTTCCCTGTTTTATGCCATTTTACGTGGTCACCAAATAAATGTAAAATCAGATTTTCTCATGTTGTTGACTTCTTTGTTCATTATAAAGTTACATACCCATGTATGTGAATTAGGTATATTCTGAGGGAGATCTGGGAGGAAGAACTGATACACTTGTGCAAGAAATAACTTCAAGCAGACCCATGAAACAGCTTGTTGTGTCAGCTGTCTCAAAGGAGGTTCGTCTCCCAGAAAACGAGGTTACACTATCAGCATTCACTGTCCCTGCAGAACAGCAAGGTATATAATTTTTATAGATATCTTTATGGCTTGTAAGTGTTCAAAAATGTGCAACATAGTGAGATGCCTTGGTAAAATGTCTTTTATAATAGCACACTTTTTTTACAGGTGAACACTATACATATGAATGGACTTCCCTGGCTCAACCTGAGGGTGTCAACAGTGGCATCATGAGTGATCAGAATGGGGAAACACTAAAACTGAGCCACCTCATTGAAGGGCTGTACATGTTCAAAGTTAGTGTCTCTGCACCAGGAGCATATGGTGAGACGTATGCCAATGTAACTGTGCTACCACGTGAGTATCCCTATTCCTAAGTCAGCACAGGATTGTTAGACACATTCAAAATAACCGTCACACTGGTAGGTCTATACTTCTTATGGCTACCCTGTTCACAGTTGTTTTTAATTCATACAGATTTCATTGTGAATGGACTAATAATCTATGTAGTTTTAGTGCATCATTGTGTTGACCAGTATCTGCCTGACATTGCCGCAGCCATTACATGTCTAAATTTACGACTTGTAGACGTGATAATATGGGACCGCCTCTGTGGTCTAGTGGTCAGAGTTTCTGGCTACAGATACAGAGGTCCCGGGTTCGATTCCCGGTGCTACCAGATTTTCTGAGTAGTAGTGGGTCTGGAACGGGGTCCACTCAGCCTCGTGAGCCTCGTGAGGTCAATTGAGGAGCTACTTGAATGAAAAAAGTAGCGGCTCCAGGTCTAGA